>Ga0207658_10000120_pt1 | contig 84814 bp, 56 predicted proteins | sample KBSS33metaG_FD_184322 | JGI IMG/M metagenome (GOLD analysis project Ga0207658, IMG submission 184322) | Switchgrass rhizosphere microbial communities from Kellogg Biological Station, Michigan, USA - KBS S3-3 metaG (SPAdes) (version 2) | ecosystem: Host-associated > Plants > Roots > Rhizosphere...
TTTAGCCGCAATTTCCTGCCCACGCTGATTGATCAGCATCGGCCGTTGCACCTTCACCGGCACATGCGCGACTGGACGAGTGATGATCGGCCTCGACGGCGCAGCCACGTCCGGCCGTGCCAGCGGTCTGATCTGCTGCATCTCCCGTGGATCGACTCTTACAGCAACATCGCGCACTCTGCGTCCAGAAGCAAAGTCATCCCGCCGCATGGCTGTCACGTGGGTCCGATTTACGTAGGTGATGTTGGTGACATTCACCACGTTCACGTACGTTCTCTCCACATGCACGCGTCTCGACTCGCGAATGTTCGATCTGTTTACCTGATCGATATAGCGAGGGCTGCACCGGTACCAGGGCCTGTATGCCTCTCCGGGGCCCAGCGGGAACCAAGCCGAAAGACTGAATCCGCCACCGCCTCCTCCGGCAAACACCACCAGCGCGGGCGACCATACCGGACGCACATTCAACGGCCCGGGGAGCCAACCCCAGCGATCGCCATAAACAACCCACCTGCCATAGTGGAATGGCGCATAACCCCAGGGCTCATCTTCTACCCACACCCACCCCCATGGCTCGCGATTGATCCAGTGCCCATTATGATAGGGCTGCCAGTCCGCCGAAACGCCGCGAGGGAACCACATCGGTCCGTAATCCGTGTCGGCCTGCCAATCGCCGCTCGAATCCAGATCTGCGGCACCTGCAACGTCCGGGCTTACGTAATTATACGAGGCCACTCGCGACATTCTCTGGTCGCGTTCCTGGCTCCATGCATCCAGTTGATCCGGACCTGCCGGCTGCAACCACTGAGGGTATACCGGGTTCGTCCCTGAAACTTGAAGCGATTGGCCATAATCCAGCTGCTGGCGATAATTGCCTGCGCCGGTGATATCCGCGAACTGCCCGAGATTGGTGAAGACAGTCGCTCCATCTTCTGGCACAACGTCCACGCGCAGATCGCCCTGTTCGCCAAATTCTGCATTGCCATTCGGTGTGCTCACGTCCACGAGCTGCCGCGGCCACAAACCAAAACTATGCAGCCGGATCGATCCCTGAGCCACACCAAAGTTGATGTTGAACTGTGAGTCATCGACCAGCGTGACATCGGAGTTTGGGCCGATCCGTACATACGTCCGCCCAATCTGGACCTCGGCGCGGCCATCGCTGTCTGTGAAGATCCGATCTCCCGGTCCGACCGGAAGGTTCGCATACGCCTGTCCCCACTCATCGGAGCTGACTGGCTGGATTGATACATTTCCGGAGATGTACGATATGCGCCCCGCTTCCGGAGGCGGATCATCCGAGTCCGAATCCTGGGCACTCACCATATAAGGAATCGCACCCAATCCCGCCGCCACCACTGCGGTGACCAGTATGCGTTTGGAGGAGCTGAGAGCAAACATAATCAAAGATCCTTTCTGTAATTGCGCCGGTCCATGGCCAACGCCTTCCCTGGAACAAACTTGGCAGCTGTACCTCTCTCTGCCGTAACAACTTACGCGCCCCGTTCACCACTTCCAGCCTACCGGGGAACGAACTATGGGAATACTAACCCCGGGTCCGGGTAAAAGTAGTACAAAGATGTAGATGCAAAGGGTGACTCCGGTGCGGAACCGTCCACCCGAAATGGTCGTATTGAAGGTTATAAGGGGAGCAAGCCTATGAAACACCGGGCAGTATGCATGTTGGCGGGACTGGTACTCGCAACCGGAATTGCCGGCTGCCGCATCCATGTCGACAAGGATTCCGACGGAAAAGAAAAGAACGTTCAGGTCGACACGCCCTTCGGCGGCGTCCACGTGAATACCGATCAGATCACCGCTGCCGATCTGGGGCTGCCGGTCTACCCCGGGTCTGAAGTCGTCAAAGACAAGGAGCACGACAAGTCTGCAGACGTGCACATGGGCTTTGGCGAGTGGACACTGCGCGTGCGCGCCGTAAACTACTCCACCACGGATGCCCAGGACAAGGTGGTTGGGTTCTACAAGAAGGCCCTTGGCCGTTATGGCGATGTGATCACCTGCCAGGGCAACACGCCGATCGGAACGCCAACCAGCACATCAGAAGGGCTGACTTGCGCGGAAGAAGGCGGTCACGGCCATATCCAGATCAACGACAAAGACATCAACGGCCATCACGGTCTGCAGCTCAAGGCCGGATCGAAGCGCCATCAGCACATCCTCGGATTCGAGGATCCCACGGAAGGAAAGACCCGCTTCGCGCTCGTTGCACTCGATTTGCCTGCTGGAGTCGAGCACGGGAAGAGTGACTAACGAAGGTTCTGCCGGGTTCAATCTTCGGCGGTTGGGGTCGAATGTCATAGAATTCTGCCACAGGCATTCACCCCATCTCACCGGAGCCCAAATAAATGCCAAACAAAGCTGCTCATCTCCTTGCGGCGGTGATGTTTTCCGCTGCCGCGTTTTTGTATGGCGCAGAGAAACCAAAGGCCACACCAACTCCCACGTCGGTTGATCCGTATGCGGAAGTGCAACCCGCAACCGAATCGCTTGACATTGCCATGTATCAGCGCATTCGCGATGAAGGCCTGAACCACTCGCACGTGATGGAGTTCGCATCGGCCCTCATGGACGGTATCGGTCCTCGCCTTACTGCTTCGCCCAATGCGAAAAAGGCTAATGAGTGGACGCGCGACACCCTCACAAAGATCGGCCTTGAGAACGCTCACCTCGAAGACTGGGGCGAGTTCGGAATGGGTTGGCAGCAGATGAATACCTGGGCTCGCATGGTCTCGCCCGATACAGCTGTGCTCATCCTTCAGTCAACACCGTGGTCGCCCGCAACCTCCGGTCCTGTAACAGGTGACGTCGTCTGGGTCGACATCCACGAAGACAAAGACTTCGACAAATACAAAGGAAAGCTGGCTGGCAAGATTGTCCTCTACGGCGCGATGCGCGAAGTTCCGCCTGTAGACAAGGGCCTGTTCGAGCGCAACACCGACAAGGATCTTCAGGACGTCGCGGAGTTTCCGGTTACCGCTGCGGCGGGAGGCCGGTCACCCGATATGCAGGCCCGTCTTCGCACCTTCATGGAACGCATGCGCATGATCGACAAGATTGCGCAATTCTTCGCCGACGAAAAAGTTGCAGCTGTCATCGAACCTAGTCGTGACGGCAAAAACAGTGGGGGCTCCGGTGGCACGTTCTTCGACGACAACGGCGCAACCCTCGGCCGCACTCCATATCTTGCCGAGAAGAAGGTAAAGATTCCCGTCGCCGTCGCCGCAATCGAGAGCTACGGTCGCCTGTATCGCCTAACCCAGGCACACGTTCCTGTCGGCGTGGAAATCAATATCGACACCAAGTTCACGGGCGATCACGAACACGCATTCAACACAGTGGCTGAAATCCCTGGCACCGATCCCAAGCTGAAAGAACAGGTAGTCATGCTCGGCGGCCACCTCGATAGCTGGATCGCAGGCACCGGCGCGACCGACAACGGCGCAGGCACCGTCGTCGCCATGGAAGCTGTTCGCATCCTTAAGGCCCTCGACGTGAAGCCACGTCGCACTATCCGCATCGCTCTATGGACAGGCGAAGAGCAGGGCCTCTTCGGATCGAAAGGCTATTGCAAGGAACACTTCGGTTCGGCCGCGCTCTCAACTGCTCCGGACCAGCAGGCGCTCCCGGAATTCATGCGTCGCGCCACTGGCCCTCTCGAAGTCAAGCCCGAACAGAAACTCATCTCCGCGTATTTCAACGTAGATAACGGCTCGGGCAAGATCCGCGGCATCTATACACAAGGAAACGCAGCCGTCGCTCCCATCTTTGCCCAGTGGATCGCTCCCCTCAAAGACCTTGGCGTCACTACACTCACCATGCGCAACACGGGCGGTACGGATCACCTCAGTTTTGACGCGGTCGGCATCCCGGGCTTCCAGTTCATCCAGGATGATCTCGATTACGAGAGCCGTACCCACCACTCTAATCAGGACGTTGTCGAACGCCTGCAGGCTGGCGACCTTAAGCAGATCGCCACGGTTGAAGCCATTTTCGTTTACAACGCAGCCATGCGCGACCAAATGGTCCCACGCAAGCCGCTCCCTGATCCAGCTGGAGAAGAGAAGAAGCGCGCGCCCCTCGAGGGCATCTTCCCCAACGCTTCGTCGGCGCCAGCACCGCAGAATCAGTAAATTGAACCGATGCTCAGGCCCGCCGAATTTACCCGGCGGGCTTCTCTTTGCCCTCCCCGGCAGCTCAGATCGGAAAGCCCGGGCGAAATCATCAACCGGCAGGATTCTGCTACACTTAACGAAGCGCATCAAGCGGGAAAACGCACCAGGCCGCGCCCGATGTTGCGCTCATCCACACAGAGTTCGGGGAGTGGCTCAGCCTGGTAGAGCACCTGGTTCGGGACCAGGGGGTCGGAGGTTCAAATCCTCTCTCCCCGACCATTCTGAGTATTCCACGCTTCTGCAAATCGAATCTTCATCTCTACGGCATTTCCTCGGATGGACTGAGTTTATCTATGCGCAATGATAGACATAATCAGCCACCTGGGCTGATTCCTTTCGCTCACGGAAGTACGTATCGCAAGTTCGCGTAGCCGGCAAAGCTGTGCGCGTCCTTTGGCGATCCCGGAGCCAGGTACCAGGGCGATCTCGTGACGTAGGAACTCTGAGTGATGACCTGCACCGATCCATATCCAGGCCGCGTCCAGAGCATCGTTTGTGTCGCCAGCGTTCCCTCCTGCACAGCACGGTTGCTCGAGTTCGCGCTCCCGGGAAATCCGTAGCCTACTAAAGCGCCGTTACTTGAATCCATGGAGAATGAACGCGCAAAGTATGCGCCGCTATAAGTGAGTGCGATGACGTTCTTTCTCGCGGCGTGCCATTCCGCCCCCGCAATGATCGATCCCGAGTGAATCATATGTGCAGAAAATGGTGACGTTGTCGTGCCCGTCTGCCCAACCACAAACGCCGGTCCGAGTCCGCCGATATATCTACCGCCTCCATCACTCCAGAAGCCGGTAGCAATCAGGTGCAGATTTCTCGTCACCCCGATATTTGCAGCAGCAGAAATTCCGCCGCCTTCGCGAATATCTTTAGTGCTTACCGACTTGGTGATGGAAGCGGGAGTGAGAATACCCACGGCTGTCAGCAATCCTGCAGTTTCAAGGTGCCACGTGCGTCCGCCCCACGGTGCGTCGAGCGAGAGCTTCGCGATGAGGTCGGGATGCACGTTTGGCGTGGCAGTACCTCCTCCTAATCCGGAGATCGATCCCAGGTCTGCCTGGGTTGTGTTGAAGAGCGCTGGGAACGTCACTGCACCGCCACTAAACTGCTGCGGGTTCTCCGCCGAGAATCCGAGCGCGAGATTGTCAGTGAAGTGATATACCGCGCGGATTTGCGTCTGGCGCGCATACGTCAATCCAACCTGGTAGTTCGAGTCCAAGTGAAGCGTGTTGTATATCTCCGAAAGAAAAGGCGACACGCCTACGCGGTTCGGTGTCAGCATCGACCAGCTTTGCCCCGCCAGCAACTCCCAGCGGCCGCTTTTTAAATCGGTAAAGTAGACGCGGAGCCGCAGCGAGTCAGAGTTGGTGCTCACGTAGCCGTTTGCGGGCAGAAATCCATTGAAATCTGCCTCAGCGTAGCCAAAAACCTTTACGGAACCAAATGTCTCGTCTGCTCGCAGGCTCAAACGCGAACCCTGGGCGGTGAATCGCGTTTCGCTCAGGCCTCCGAGGACTGTGTTGCCGTAAGGAATTGTCGCGAAGGACGTACCGAGGCCGCTGCCTACGTCAGTGGATCGATAGTAGGACGTAAAATCCACCCAGCCGCCAGGCGTCAACCGAGCTTTTCCAAAATGAATCGAAAGCGGCGTTTCCCCGGTCTCTGTTCCCTTCCCGCTTTGCCCGGCCTCATGAAGTACGGAGGGCGATGCATTGGACTCGAGGGAAGGTCTGGTGAAGCTCATCGACGCTGAACGAAGCATCGCTGCTTCGTAAGCCGCTCCGTGTTCCTGTTCAGCGATTGAGATACCGTCTCTTTTTTGAGGAACGGCCTGGCGCCGCAATTCATCGATTTCTGCCTGCTGATGTTCGAGTTGACGTCGTTGGGTTTCCAGTTGTTGCGCTTGCTCGCGCAGAAGTGCTCTTACCTCGCCTAGTGAGGCTGACTCGTCACCCGCCGACTCGGCGATTCTGCCTGAGGACCTATCGGGCTTCGCGCACGATTCATCGCAGGCTTGTGCCTGCACCTCTGACTGCCCGGCCAGGCTCAGAGCGACTAAGAACAAGGCGATTCTCGGCACCATCATTGGTGTTTCTCCCAACTATTCGCAATTTGTCATGAGGCAGAACTCTACAGAGCTATGTGCGCGCCCGCATCGGCAGGCCGGCAAACAAGTGAGATAAAGCTGTGATCGATTCAGGTGATTGGCTGCTGCTCAAATGAAAAAACACAGCCGCGGCTCGTAGCCGCGGCGTTCAATGTCCGCAAGCAATTACCGCAGTTCGCCAGTGGCCAGCCAATGGGCGCACTCTGGACCCAGCTCAGCGAGGGCCTTAGCCTCGTATTCAGCGGATTCGGCAGGAGTGAGCGTTTCTTTCCAGCGCCCGTTTGTACCCTTGTTGATGAAGGTCTTTACACCGCCCTTCCATACAGCCCCGCCGAGTGGAACAATCTTTTCGCCGTGATTCTTCATCCAGTCGAAGGTGCAGTGCTCGACGATTGCATCCCATTTGCTCTCGTCGATAGGGATGTCGAGGAACCCGGCAATGCGGCGCATCTCTTCGGGCATATGGCGTTTCAACGTTTCGAAGTGGACCATGATGATGTTCGGCAGATCGCGGATCGCCCACCAGCTGCGAACATTCTCCCAGAACGACCAGTAGGGGAATCCATCTTTCGCCAACCACGTGTGCCAATATTCACGAATGTCCTCGGTTGGAGGTTCGAGTGGCGGACCGACCAGGCCGGGAGTCTTATTCAACGCGTCGTACATGGCTTCGTTGCCATTCAAGTGATGGTTGTAGAGGCTCCATAAGACGTCACGTCCATCGCGACCGATGTAGATGTATTTGGCCTTCGGCGAGTACACGAGGGCTTCGACGGGAAGATGAGTCTTCACAAACCGGCGGTGTGTCTGGGCTTCGACCGCGGGCAGTTTGATCTCTTTGGGTGGAACGCGAAAGTCAATCCAGGGCGACATACCCTGTGTGTCGAGATCGGTTTCGCCATTGAACAGCATCTGCGAGATGATCTGTTGCATCCAGGTAGTGCCTGACTTCGCATACGTCGAGATGATGATGTCGTCATCCCTGAATTTGAAGTCATTCCAAAACGTGGAGTCAATGTGTTGGTTGTGCATCTCCTTTGTCTTTTCGGGCCATGCCAGCGCCATGCTCATACTGAACCTCCTCTTTCTTGCACGCGCTCTTGCGTGCTGTCCTGATCCTGCTTCCGATTCGTTCTCTTACAATCAACGGAACGTCGACACTGATTTCGCTGCCGGCTGAGAACCCGAAACATCGATATCCACCGATGAGATGATTTCGAGTTCTTCCAGCCGGTGAAGGATTTTTGCGACGCTCGACTCGATCGATTCTGACGACGAATCGATGCTCAACTCTGGGGCAATGGGCGACTCGTAGGGATCGGAGATCCCCGTGAACTGTTTGATTTCTCCCGCCAATGCTTTTTTGTACAGCCCCTTCACATCGCGCTTGATCAAGACCTCGACCGGGCAATTCATGTGGATCTCGATGAAGTTTGGGATTCGCCTTCTCAGTTCGTCCCGAGATGAGCGATACGGAGAGATCGCGGCGGCGATCGCGATTACACCGTTGCGAGAGAGCAGTTCACAAACAAAGCCGATACGCCGGATATTTTCTTCGCGGTCTCCTCTTGAAAACCCGAGCCCCTGGCACAGCAGCGTTCTGGTGATATCTCCATCAAGGACTTCCACCTTTGCACCAAGTGCGCGCAAACGGGAGGCAACAAGCTGCGAGAGCGTGCTTTTCCCGCTGCCCGACAGACCCGTGAACCACAAGGTACTTCCCGCGTTCATCTCCTGCTCCTCCAGAAACAATTCAATTTGACCGATGCATCGGAATAATCTGACGTTCTACTAGAATCTCGGAAATCCTTGCGACTGCTTCTTCAGCGCTGCTGAACACAGAAGCGTCCACATCAATAAAGCCCGCTGGATCGATGATTGCCTTTGCGCGATCCCTCTCCACTTCGTAGAGGAAGTCGGCCGCGCAGATAGTGAGAAGGCCTGCCGCAGTCACGTTCTGTGCAAGTTCAAGCATTACGCTGCCGTTGGCCTGCGCAGCAACAACATGGGTGAGATAACCGCGATTGAACAGTTCGCTCTCGATCTCGAACGCAAGCTGCACGCCTCCATTGAGCCAAACAAGAACAGACGCATGACCCACGCGTTGCTGCCGGTCAGCCCGGGAGATGTGCATGGTCTCGACCGCTTGCACCTCTTGGATTGCGGAATCAGACATCTTCGGGTCGCGACCCGTAATCATTCCCGCTGCAACCGTGAGGTTGGAAATCGGGTCAACCAGGACGAAGCTGCCTGTCGCGTGATTGCGCCGATACTGATCAACGAACAACGGAGAATGCAGGTCGATGACGACCGTTCCGATCTCGTTGAGTTTCAGTTCCGAAGCCGGGTGCCGCTGGAAGCTGTTCACATCGACGCGATAACGTACGTATCTGACCTGGGCCTTTACCCACTGCGTGGTGTGCTTGACCAGGTATTGGCGTCGAAGATCGAGTGGCTGGTGATCCATCCAGACAAGCCGTGCATCGATGCAGCGAGTGATATGAGGCGGATGCGATGGGGGCACCAGCATGTTGCCACGGCTCACGTCGACCTCGTCTTCGAGACATACAGTGACGGACATGGGAGGGAATGCGCGAGGCAGTTCGCCGTCGTAAGTCACAACCGATTTCACGCGAGAGGTGCGTCCGGAAGGAAGGACCATCACTGGATCGCAGGGCTTGAGGACGCCCGAAGCAACCTGGCCGGAGAAACCGCGAAAGTCCTGCGTCGGCCGCGAAACAAGCTGAACCGGGAAACGCATTTCCGAAAGATTTCTGTCGCTCCCGATGTGGACGGTTTCCAGATGATGCAGAAGGCTCGGGCCATCGAACCACGACATGTTCTCACTCTTCGTGACGATGTTGTCGCCGAGCAGCGCACTGACAGGAATGAAGTACAGATCCGACATCTGGAGTGGAGCGGCGAAGCTGTTGAAGTCGGCACATATCCTGTCAAAGACTTCTTCGCTGAAACCGACCAGGTCCATCTTGTTCACGGCCACGACTAAATGTTGAATGCCGACGAGTGACGCGATGAATGCATGTCGACGGGACTGCGGCAGAACTCCATTGCGCGCATCGATCAGCACGATGGCGAGATTCGCCGTCGAAGCTCCTGTAGCCATATTGCGCGTGTATTGTTCGTGCCCTGGAGTGTCCGCAATGATGAATTTCCGCTTGGGCGTAGAGAAGTAGCGATATGCCACGTCGATGGTGATGCCCTGCTCTCGCTCGGCGCGCAGTCCATCGGTGAGCAACGCGAAATCCATGGCACCGGCGGATTGATTCACCGTAGCCTTCTTGATTGCGCTGAGCTGGTCTTCATAGACGCCCTTGGAGTCGAACAGAAGGCGCCCAATCAAAGTCGATTTGCCATCGTCCACGCTGCCGCAGGTGATGAAGCGGAGCAGGTCGTTCTCCTCTTCCCGCCGCAGGAACGCGTCGATTCCAGCCAAATCTTTGCTGCTTACGGGCACGTTAGAAATACCCTTCCCTCTTCTTGATTTCCATTGATCCTTCGGTATCGAAATCGATGATGCGGTTCTCACGTTCGGAACGGCGGAAGAGCATCATCTCTTCAATGATCTTGGGGAGTGTGTCAGCTTCAGAACGGATGGCGCCCGTGCAGGGACTGCACCCAAGAGAGCGCATACGGCACATGACCGTCTCCGCTTTTTCGCCGGGAAGAAGCGGAACGTTCGCTTCGACGGGAATGAGGCTCGATCGTCGGACCACCATCTCGCGTTCTTTCGCAAAATAAAGAGGAACGATCGGGATCTGTTCCAGATTGATATATTCCCAGATGTCCAGTTCCGTCCAGTTGGACAGAGGGAAGACTCGGATGCTCTCGCCTGGATTCAATCGCGAATTGAACAGGTTCCACAATTCAGGTCTTTGGTTCTTTGGGTCCCATTGACCGTGCGGATCGCGGAACGAATACACGCGCTCCTTGGCGCGCGATTTCTCTTCATCACGGCGAGCACCGCCGATTGCCGCATCGAATTCGCCTTCTGCCAGGGCATCAAGCAGAGCACGTGTCTTGAGCAGGCCGCAGCATTTCTGAGTTCCCAGATCGAAGGGATTCGCCCCGGCGTCGATTGCAGCCCTGTTCGTATGCACGATGAGCTTTGCACCGATTTCCGCGCAGTAGCGATCGCGAAACTCGATCATCTCGCGAAACTTATAAGTGGTGTCGATGTGCAGAAGCGAAAATGGGATCTTTCCCGGATAGAACGCCTTCTGCGCCAGGCGCAACATGACCGACGAATCTTTGCCGATGGAGTACAACATCACCGGCCGCTGAAATTCGGCCACAACTTCGCGCATGATATGAATGCTCTCGGCCTCGAGCATGCGCAAATGCGCCAATGTCAAGCTGTCTCTCATACCGTATTGCTCGTTCGATGCAGTCTCCCGGCGCACATCTCGCGCATTTTTTCCAGGAAGGTGTAATGCAAGCAGATATTTGAGTCGATTCCGGTGCCAAGGCGGATGCGAGGCTTGTTTTCGCCGTGAAAGTCGGAGCCCCCGGTGGGTATCAGACCCAGGCGACGGGCTAATTCGCTGAACTCAGCCGTATCCGCTGGCGAATGCTCGCTGTGGAAGACCTCGATGCCCTGCAGCCCTGAATCCATAAGACGTTCGAGTAGGCTGGCAAGTTCAGGGCCGCGCTGCGGAAGCCGCACGGGGTGAGCCAGTGCTGCCATTCCCCCACTCTCAGTTATTCGTTGGATGCCTTCTTCGAGTGTCGGTTCGTCGCGTTCAACCGAGGCTTTTGCCTCGTCGGCGAGGTAAAGATCAAAGGCTTCCTGCATGTTCGAAACATAGCCCTTGTCGCACAACACTCTCGCAAAATGAGGGCGGCCTACCTGGTTCCGGCCATAGTTTTCAGCCTCATCGAGCGAGACTGGTACGCCAAGTTGCTCCAATTTGGCGACCAGTTCCAGGTTGCGTCGACGACGGCTCTCCTGCTGGCTTTCGAGCCAACATCGAAAATCCCTGGAAGGCGGAGAGACCAGCCAGTATCCCAGCAAATGAACGGACGGCTGTCGTTTCCCTGGCAGTTTCGGCTCCCTCGGTCGGGTGCTCAGTTCGACGGCGCAGACCAGTTCCAATCCGGCTTCACCAGCTACCGGCAATGCGGCGTCATAGCCGGCCAGCGTGTCGTGATCGGCGATCCCGAGAGCCTCAATCCCCTCGCTAACCGCAAGCCGCACGAGGTCTGCGGCATCGGTAGAGCCGTCGGAACGGTTCGTATGTGCGTGTAGATCGATCAATTGCGCTCCGCATTACTTAATTGGGGCCGAGTACATATCCTCAACGCGAAAGCTGCGATAGTCAATATTTCCGACTATGTCCATCGCCAGAACGACCTTACCATCCTTGTCAGTTTCGGCGGTACGCCCATGCAGGGGCATGGCGGCTCCTGCGACCGAACTGTATCCACCGTGTTTCAGAGCCTGAATCGAGCCGCAACAGAAAGTGTGCAGGCCAAGCGGAGCGTTGTAAACGAGGGAGGCAACGTGTTTCTCTTCATCAAGTTTCCAGACTTGTGCACGCACCACTGCTTTCGCATCCCTGCCACTCGTATCCCCATCGTCGACCAGGGTGAGAAGATTGGAACCGAGCGGTTCGAATCCGGCGTCGTGTTGATAGGCAAACCACGGGTTCGGGTCGGTGGAGTCGGCCTTGAAGTCACCGTCCTTACCTAGCCTCCAAAGCACCTTCCCGCTTCCCTTCCCGTCTTTCCAGTCGACCTTCAGCACCCAGTTCTGCTCCGGCTGAGAGATGATCAGATCTCCGCTCGAGGGTATATAGGCAATGGAGTTAGTGTGCGTCCATCCGTTCGCTTCGTCAGCCAGCAGAACTGCCGGGCAGCCACCGGCGCCAGTCCGGCATTTGGCGTCATAGACCGACTTTCGATTAACGTCCTGATGGTCAAATCCATTCCAAACGGCGCTCACCTGAAAGTCCTCATCGAGATCGATAATCAGGTCCCCCAGTATGTCGACCGGCATCTTCGATCCTTGAGTTCCGGTGGGCATCATGCGTTCGAAGCCGGCGATGGTCAGCGTGTGCCCGTTTGGCAAGCGTATCGCTTCGTGGTGGAAACCGGAGACGCATTCCCGGCCGCTTTTCTGACAATCGGAGTGAATACCACGCGACTCGAGCTGCTCGGCGACGCGTCCAATATTTGTTTCGCGAACAACATTTCCAGCCAGATCGAATTCCTTGAGGACTTGCTCCTCGTGTGTGTTGTTGACGGAATTCTGCCCGTCTGCCAACGCAAGAAAATGTCCGCCCGGGAGAACACGCGTAAGAAAGTCGAAAGATCGGAAATACCAGATCAGCCGCCCCTGAAGATCAGTTGCAAAGGGTCGCACACGGCTCCCTAAAGAGGCAGCGCTGAAGATGATCACGGTTTCAGATCCATCTTTGCTCGCCTTCGGCACAGCAATCTCTACCGGGGGAAATCCGCCGTCCTGCATGCCAGTGTGAAACGTTAGGTACTCGCCGGGTACGACTTTCTCGCCGCTGATCACCTCAGAACGGATCTTGTATTCGGTGTCCGGCCGCATTCCCGCGACATAGGCGTTGCTGCTGATCGATCCACGGCAGGGCTGTGCGGGAGTGCGACTGATCGCTTCTTCGCCTTCAGCATGAAAAGCAACTCGGAACTGGCTCCCCTGCGCGCAGGCAGGCGCACTGAATAGAGCAACCAGGGGATGCGCAGTCGGCGTAACCACCGCCGCCTTCCCCTTGATCCGCGATACGAATTGGAATGGCATCTCAGCCTGGGCGGAGGTCTTTGCATCGTCGTCTCGAACTTTGACGCGGATCGTCACGTTCTGTTCGAAGAGCTCAGGTGTCCATGCGAATGCGAATTGCTGGCTGTAGTCATGCACGATGCGGAAGGGTCCGCCGTTCACGCTCACCGAATACTGAAATACAAAGTTGTCCCTGGCGGCAAGCCCGACCGCTAACGGCAAGGCGGTGAGGCCAATTGGCGTACCAACCGGCTGAGGTGAAGTCAGGCTTGACTGCAGTTTGACTGTAAGAGGCGTATCAGCCGCACAGACAGACACGGCCGCCATGAGTAGGGGAAGAAGGAGTCGGTGGGGCACAGTGCCCAGAAGCTTAGCACAAGCTTTGCGAGCCGGTCGATAACTTAATTTCAAAGATACCCTCAACTTGCACATCAACTTAGAGCCTTGACACAGAGCTGAATGCCAAGCCCGATAAGGCACATAAAAAGGACCATCTGGAGCGTCCGCGACGGAAGTCTGGACGACAGCAGAGCACCACAGATCGCACCGACGACCCCGCCTGCGCACAACCGAATCAACGCATGCATGTCGTAGTGGCCGATGAATAAATGCAGGCCGCTTCCGATCGTGGAGATGGTGAGCCCGAAGACCATATCAGTACCAACGACCATCGCAGGAGTCAACTGCGTGAGACTCATGATCACAACGGCGCCGAGCGCTCCAGCTCCGGCGGATGACACGCCGACCTCCGCGCCAATGAGTGCGGCAATGGGCGGAAGCCACCTGGATCGATCGATCGAAGCTGGCCGGATCTTCCGGAGGAACGAGCGGTAGAGATTCAAGAGAGAAAGAGAAATGATCGTGATCCCGAGGACAAGGAAGATTCCCTTTTCATGATCTTCCACGCTCAGCCGCTTCAGCACCTGGATGCCGATCACCACGCCCGGAATTCCACCGGCGCAGAGCAGCAACAGAATCCGGTAATTCACCTGTCTCCGGCGAAGATAAATGGGCAGGACGGCGAACTTGATAACCGCAGCGAACGTGAGGGCAGTTCCAACCGCCACAGCCGGCTTGAGATGAAAAAAAAGAATGAGAATGGGCGCGGTGATGCTGCCGGCGCCAACACCGGTCAGCCCCACAGCGCACGCGATCAGAAACCCGGCAATATATTCCAAGTTGGCTCCACGCCTGATTGAAGTTGTTGAATCATACTGGTCCTTCAGGAGCCCGGTTACTACGCTTCATTGTGCATGAGACAGCTCGACAGTTGAGCGACAGCTTGAAATGCGGTCTCGAGGTTGGAGATGCGCCGATCGATATCTGCGGTGTTATGTTTGATGCTCCCGGGCCGGAAATCGCGGTACCTGAAGAATCAGGAAGAAGACAATACACAACAGACCGATATTGACCGAAAAAGCAATGCGCAATGCGCGGATGAACGCCTCGACTGTGGTGAGCCTTCCGAGCGCGCTGAAGAAGACGGTCCCGATGACAGCGACTCCAGTTGCAAAGGATGCCTGCTGAACGGTGGTGAGGACCCCGGAGGCGGAGCCCGCATCGTGCCCTTTGATGTTGATCAAAATCGTGTTGATCAGCGTCGGCATTACAAAGCCCTGTCCGGTGCCATAGATGAGAAGAACAGGAGCGAGATTGAGGCTCGTAAGGGCGGCCCCGCGCGATGCGGAGATCCAAAGCAAGCCGCCAAGTCCACTGATCATCAGTGCCACTCCAAGATTGATGATCCGGCTGCCCAGTTTGGGCTGCACACGGACTGAGGCCAGCGAACTGCTGAGAAACGCAATTGCAAACCAAAGAAACGTGAGCCCGGCATGACGCGGTGTGTATCCCAACCCGTTCTGGAGAAATATCGTCGAAATCAGAAAGAATGCCGCCGCTCCACTGAAGAAGCACACGCCGCTGCACAGGCCAAGCACAAACACGTGATTGTGAAACAACGAGAGCTCAATCAGGGGTGAGCCTCCTCTCGCAGTCACCCGCTTCTCGAATTGAATGAACACCAGCATCACCGGCACAAATGCGATCAAACAGGCAAAAGCCCAGGCAGGCCAACCAGCTTCACGCCCCTGAATCAACGGATAAAGCAGCAGCGTGAGGGCGATGGTCAGGATCGCTACACCGCCAAGATCAAGCCGGCGCGCTTTGGGAGAGCTCGACTCCTTCACAAATCGTTCAGCGAAGATCACGATGAACAACCCGATGGGCAGGTTGATCAGAAAGATGGGCCGCCAGCTGAGGTGGAAAACATCCGCGCTCACCAGAACGCCGCCAAGCGCATTGCCGGCGAAGGACGACAGTCCGATCACGGTCCCGAAAAATCCAAATGCCGTTGCACGCTCGCGCTGCGGAAACGTGACTTGAATGATCGATAGAACTTGAGGAAACAATAGCGCACCGGAAATGCCCTGTAATGCCCGAGCCGCGATGAGGAACACGGGCGAGGGCGCCAGGCCGCAAAGCAGCGAGGCCGCCGTAAATGCGCTTACTCCGAAGACAAACATCTTTCTCCGCCCGTAAATATCGCCCAGCCTGCCCCCAGAGATGAGAAACACAGCGTAGGTCAAACCATAGCTTGCGATGATCAGCTGAACCTCGGCGAACGTCGCATGAAGGCTCGTGCGGATAGCCGGAATCGACACATTCACAATGAAAAAATCCAGCGCAGCCACGAAAGCGCCGGTCAGAACCACGGCGAGCGAACTCCATCGGCCCGGATCAGGAGCATCAGGAGTTAAAGGTGGACTACCGGTCAGAGTGGTAGTGGAGGCGGAAACTTTCATAATCCTCTCGTTGTGCGCCTTCGTTCTCCTGCGGCGGGAAAGGGGTCTGGCTATTCTATAACGGCTGCATGGTAGACTGCGGCCCCAGGAGGCCTGATGCTGCGGCTTTTCAAGTTGTTTCGAGTTGCAGCGCTTTTTACTGGCCTGATTGCCGTTGCGGGCTCCGCTGTAGCGGCGGACACCGCGAAGGTCATCATCCTGGGTTCCGGGACGCCCATTCCCGATCCGTCGAGTTCCGGCCCCTGTGTTGCAGTGGTGATCAATGGGCAGGCCTACCTCTTCGACGCAGGCCCCGGCGTTGTGCGCCAGGCTGAGTCAGCATCTCAAAAGTTTCAAATCGAAGCTCTCGAAGCAACCCACCTCACCCGGCTCTTCATCACCCACCTTCACTCCGATCACACCCTGGGATATCCCGACCTCATCCTGACGCCTTGGGTGGTAGGCCGTCATGAGGCTCTGGAGGTTTACGGTCCCAAAGGCACCGCAGCGATGACCGAACATCTCAAGCAAGCCTACGCAGCAGATATCCAGGTCCGCACAAATGGGATGGAAGGGCTGAATGATGCGGGGCTCGCGGTCAACGTGCATGAGATCGAAGCCGCAGGAGTGGTGTACAAAGACGCGAATGTGACGGTGCGTGCGATTGCAGTGAAACATGGATCGTGGCCGCAGGCATTCGGGTACGCGATCGACGCCGGCGGTCGCAGAATCGTAATCTCGGGAGATACCAGGCCAACCCCGGCAATCGTCGAAGCCTGCAACGGCTGCGACCTTCTGGTCCACGAAGTCTATTCGGAGGACCGCTTCAACCTGGTGTTCGGAACAGCCCGTGGCCAGTACCATCGCAGCTTTCACACCTCAACCAGTGAACTCGCGACACTGGCGTCTCGGGCAAAACCCAAACTCCTCGTGCTCTATCACCAGCTCTACTTCGGGGCTCCGGCGGAAGTCGACCTGGTCAAGGAGATTCGCCGAACTTACCCCGGCGGCGTCGCAAATGGCCGCGATCTCACGGAATATTGACTGAGGCGCTCTGCCCTGGTCCTCTCCCTGGTCCTCACAGGCCCAGTATTCGATGAACAATCAGGGTCGTCTACAGCCCAAAACGGCTTGAAATCCTTGCAGGGGAATGTACCTGACACGAGTGGGCGCTGGTCAATTTGCATCCCATCACTCTGCAAGACGTAATATCCTTGAATAACCACCCGGGTCGACCATTGACTGTCGAAGTTTGCCCGTCTGAATACGATCTGATCGTACCGGTATGGAAGAGACCCCGAAGCGCCCCGCAAGCGATAAGTCGACGCAGCCAGGCTCGCCCGTAGCCTTCAGCAATTCTGCGGATGACGCGCGCCTGAGGGACACGCTGGTACCCACCTCACCTTCTGATCAGACCATGGTTCCGCCAGCCCGCTTCGACCAGACCATGGTGCCTCCCTCTCATCCAGATACTGCCGGGACGGAAGGATCGCGCCGGACGCGGGCGGCGACCCCCACGCAGTTGACCCGTGGATGGAACGACAACGAACCTGAACTCCAGCCGGGAACCATACTCGCCAACCGTTACGAGATTCTGAACGTGCTGGGCACCGGAGGCATGGGTTCCGTTTACAAAGCACAAGACCTTGAGTTGGATCGCCTGGTGGCGCTTAAGGTGATCCGGCCTGAGCTGGCGCGGAATGCTGCAATCGTAGATCGCTTCAAACAAGAGCTGCGCCTTTCACACAAGGTGACGCACCGCAACGTCGTACGCCTCTATGACCTTTCAGAAGATGCCGGAATGCGGTTTGTCACCATGGAACTGGTGGAAGGACATGATCTGCGCAGCATTCTTGAGGAGCGCGGAAAACTGCCGGCGAGTGAGGCGGTGGAAATCTTCCATCAGATTTGTATGGCTCTGGAAACGGCGCATGGAGTCGGCATTCTTCACCGCGACCTTAAGCCTCAGAATGTGATGCAGGAGGACGCGACCGGGCGCGTGGTCGTAATGGATTTCGGGCTCGCGCGCATGATCGACAGCAGCGACGGTATGACGCAGACCGGCGCACTTGTGGGAACGCTCGACTACATGTCGCCCGAGCAGGCACTCGGCAAGGATCTAGATCAGCGATCAGACATCTTCGCGTTGGGACTGATCGCATATGAAATGCTGACTGGCTCGATGCCTTTTCGGGCGGAAAGCATGGTTGCAAGTCTGCTCAAACGCACCCAGCAGCGCGCGGTGCCGCTGTCGGAAGTCGACAAAAACATTCCAGGCACGCTGAGCAACATCATCGCGAAGTGTCTCGAAAAAGATCCTGCAAATCGGTATCAGAGAACAGAAGAGTTGGAAGCGGATCTTCGTTCGTGGAAAGCCACTGGAAAGGTCTCCGCCTCTTCAGTGCGTTTGAAGATGAACCGTCTGCGGGAGGTTCCCTGGCCGAGACTTGCGATAGCGGGCACTCTTATTCTGGCAATCGCTGCAGGGATCTCCTGGTTCGTTATCAGCAGGCAGAGGGCCGCGAGTCCCGTCGCGCACGGCCCGGTATCGGTGCTCGTTGGCGATTTCGCGAATCATACCGGCGATCCCCTGTTGGATAACTCGCTGGAGCAGATGCTCGGTGTTGCCCTGGAAGGCGCCAGCTTCATCAATGCCTATAGCCGCGGAGATGCGCGCAAGCAGGCTCAGAAACTTCCCCATCCCACTGAGAAGCTTGACGAACAGTCGGCGCGCCTGATCGCTGTCAATCAAGACGTCAATACCGTGATTACGGGTGAAATCAGCCTTCGAGGCGATGCATACCAGATTTCGGCCATTGCTCTGGATGCCGTGAGCGGCAAGGAAATCGCCAAATCTGAAGTCACAGTCTCGAACAAACAGGACATCCTGAAGAATCTTCCAGAGCTTGCGGCGCCCATAAGAAAGGCTTTGGGCGACTTGACACCCACGTCGGTGCAATTCGCCGAGGTCAGCGGAGGCTTCAAAGCCGCTTCCCTTGAAGCTGTTCACCAGGCCTCCATCGGCGTAGATGAGCAATTCGCAGGCAAATTCCAGGACGCCTTCAATTCGTTCCAAAAGGCCGCGACGCTCGATCCGAAACTTACCTGGGCATATACAGGCATGGCGGCGATGGCCCAGAACCTTGGAAAAACCGAAGATGCCGTGAAGTACATGCAACAGGCGATGCAGTACGTGGACAATATGACCGAACGTGAGCGGTATCGCGATCGGGGCCTGTACTACCGGGTGACGGGCGACTGGCAGAACTGCGTACAGGAATACTCGCGGCTGGTTACCCGTTATCCCGCCGATCGCGTGGGCCAGAACAATCTTTCCATCTGCTATACGCAGCTGCGCAACGCACCCAAAGCACTGGAAGCGGCTAAACGCGCGGTGGAGATTGTTCCCAAAGGGGTTGGCCCGCGTTTGAACCTGGCGTTCATCAGCGTTTTTGCAGGAGATTTTGCCGGAGGCGAGCGGGAGGCGCGCACGGCGCTTTCGATCAATCCGAAGGCCGCGCAGGGGTACCTGGTGCTGGCCGAAGCGCAACTGGGACAAGGTCAAGTTGAAGATGCGAGCCAGTCATACCACCAGCTGGAGAGCTTTGGGCCGGATGCTGCATCGACTGCGATCGCCGGACTGGCTGATCTCGCCGCATACCAGGATAAGCATGAGGATGCAGTAAACATTCTCAAGCGAGGCAATGTCGCCGACCTTGCAGCCAAGAACAACGATGGCGCGGCTAGAAAGTTCGTCACGCTTGCGCAGATCGAGGCATTTCAAGGAAGCCATGCTCCTGCCCTCGCTGAAGCGGACAAAGCGATCGCACTGAGCCAGACCCCACCGATTCAGTTTCTCGCGGCAAGCACGTATGCCGATATCGGTGAGTTCGCCAAGGCTCAAAAATTGATGGCGGCTCTCTCCTCATCGCTGTCGAGCGAGTCCCAGGCTTACGGCAAAATCATTGCTGGCATGATCGCTATAAAGAAGAAGGACACCAACGAAGCTGTTCGCCAAATCACTGCTGCGAACAACCTGCTCGACACATGGATTGGCCGGTTTGAACTCGGGCGTGCATACCTCGACGCAGGAGCGTTCACGGAGGCCGACGCCCAATTCGATCAATGCATGAAACGCCGGGGCGAAGCGATCGAGCTGTTCGACGACAACGTGCCGACCTACCAATACTTCCCTCTTGTGTACTACTACGAGGGCCGTGCGAGGGAGGGTATGAAGAGCGCGGGGTTCGCGGATTTCTACAGAAACTATCTCGCGATCCGCGGACAATCGTCGGATGATCCGCTGGCTGCCGATATACGCCACCGGTTAGGTAACTAGCACCATCGGGTTTTTCGGGCGGAACAGCGGCGCGGGCATCGCTCCCACCGAGTTGGCACCCGACATGATGGTCGAGCAACTTCGCACGACACTCCCGAATCGTCTGACCTTGTGCTCATCCTGCTAGAACTGCGCGCATTGTCCCTGCTTAACTGCCGCCCTGTTTCCACCACCCGTGATCAAGCTGTTGGACTGGCATTGCAGGGCATTCGTGATGATATTGGTGAACACCTGGGTCGCTCCAGTATTGCTCTGAACCTGAACGCTGACGCCCACACTGTTTCCGTTGATAGTGGTGGCTCCCGGGTTGCTCTGCACCTGGATGCTTCCCGTGACATTGTTTCCATACAGCGTCACCGCTGCAGAGTTACTGGCAACTTGCAAGTTGCCTTTGATGATGTTGCCTGCGCACAATGTTGTTCCGGAGCCAATAAGCACCGGAGCACCGTCGCTTTGATAGACAAGACTGCCGGTGACAGTGCTGCCGCAGACCTGGTTCGCAGTCGTACTCTTTGGCAAGCTCTGGATCGTGAGGTTGCCGTTGATCGTAGTGGAGGGACCGATCGTGAAGTTGCCGCCGCTCGTTATGGTTACGCTGCTTCCGATTTTTGCGCCGTTAAGGATGATCACGCCACCCGTGCCGGTGACGCTCCCGGTTGTGCCTCCACCCACAAAGATGCAGGTCTGTCCTTTGCTGACCGTCAGATTTCCTTTGAAGGTGCCGCTGTATGCCCCGTTGCAAGCCGTGCCCGATGATGGAATCGATCCCGTGTAGGTAACGGTCAGCGTGCCGTTCACAAAGTTGAAGGTGTACTTCGTTGCTGTCAGAGTCCCCTGTGCAGCGACAATCGGATATGTGCCTGGAAGGCTCGTGTTGGTTGCGGTTGTAGTGAGGCCTGGAGCGCCGGTCAAAACAGCAGAAGTGTCGCCATTCACAAATCCGTTGTAGCTAGCAGTGAACGTTGGATTCGCTGCGCCATAAGCCCGCGATGCATTGTTAGCCGTTAAAGTAAGAACCGCCTTGCCCACGTTGAAGCTCTGCGGGGTGCCGTCCGCGGCAGAATTGTTTGTCGTTGCGGTGGCGTGCGCGGTCAATGTGCAGGTTCCCACACCAACGAAACTCACCGTCGCGCCTGACACCTTGCAGACCAATAGCGTACTCGAGGTCGTCGTCTTTACCGGCGTTCCCGTGCCCGAGTAGAGATACACCGGAACAAAACTGCCGCCGTAAACAGCGCTCGCTGGGATATTGCTGATGCTGATTGTTGCTGTTGCCTGTTTAATCATCAGGGTGCCCGGTACATACAGGAATGAGTAGTTGGTCGCAGCAAGGTTGCCGGTTGAAACCGTGATCGGATAGGAGCCCGGTCCGCTGGACGAAGTAGCGCTTGTGGAGAGCGCAGGCGCGGTGCCCTGCAGTACCGCCGACGACTCTCCATTCACGTAGCCCGTGATGGTGTAGTCGTTTGTCAAAGACGGGATCGGCTGACCGTAAGTGATCGTCAGGGTCCCCGCTGCAACGGTGAGCACCGCGGGAGCGATGCTGAACGATTGCGTAACCGAAGCTTCGCTGTAGGTGGTGTTATTCGGCCCGGGTCCAGCTGGCGCAGATGCGGTGACCTTGCAAGTGCCTGCACCGGTGATCGCAATGGCATTTCCATTCGTCACACTGCATGGCCCGGATGTAGTAAAGGTGACAGAGATCCCTGATGGGGAAGCCGTGGCACTCACCGGAACTGGGCTGCCGCCATACTGCACGCTAGCCAACTGTGGGAAATTGATGGTCTGCGCAATAATGTTCGAATCCGCGGACACGATTGCGAAGGTGCCGGAGACTGGGTCGGCAGCGGTATAAGCGGTGCCTGACTGCACGATGGTGCTGTTGCCGCCCTGAGATGCAGTGATGGTGCAGGTTCCCGTGCTGTTGAGGGTTACTGTGGCGGAGGAAACACCACTGCCATCGATGGATGAAGCTCCTGCCGAACACGGTCCAGCTGTAGTGAAGCTCACAAGCTGCATGTTTGGCGACCCGTTGGATTGAGCGGTCGCGGTGACGTTGATTGAAGAATTTGCGATGGACACTGAGCTCGGCAGCGATCCAAGCACGATCCTCTGATCCACCGTGAGAACGGCCGGTGGCGAGGGTGGACTCTCCCGTTGCGTGTTCGTCCCCGGATCTGGGACCAGCGTTGTGGAGATTGTGTAAACCACCGTCCCTGACGTAACCGGATTCGTATCGGTGAATGTTGTCGCCGGTGGATTTCCATTGACGCCGCTGACACTGCCAATCACGACTGCCGGACCGCCGTTGACGCTGCGAGAGACGGTGTAGGTCTGTACAACACCAAAGGCTGGCGCAGTCCAGTCGACACGAACCGCTCCGGGCGCGACGGTATAAGTGGCCGCCGGAGGAGGACGGACGATGGAATTAGCGGAGTCATAATCCAGTTCGGTGCTGGTTACGCCGCCACCACCGAGCGTGACATTGCCGCCTCCGCCGAGTGTGATGTTGCCGCCCGCGCCCAGCGTGATGTTCCCGCCGCCCCCGAGGGTCACCACACCGCCGGCTCCAAGGGTGACGTTGCCGCCACCGCCCAGGGTCACCGTACCGCCACCGCCGAGTGTGATGTTGCCGCCTGCGCCAAGTGTGATGTTGCCGCCTGCGCCGAGTGTGACATTGCCACCGGCACCAAGCGTGACGTTGCCGCCGGCTCCCAGCGTGATGGTCCCGCCTGCCCCGACAGTGTAGGAACCGGCAGACATTTGCTGGCCGTCAATGGTCCCGCCGCCTGCGCCAAGAGTGACGGTTCCGGCGGCGTTCATCGTGATGGTTCCGCCACCGCCCAGGGTGATGGTCCCGCCTGCGCCAAGAGTGACATTCCCGCCACCGCCCAGCGTGACCGTTCCGCCCGCGCCGAGAGTGATGTTTCCACCTGCACCCAGTGTGACTGTTCCACCTGCGCCAAGCGTGACATTGCCGCCGCTTCCGACAGAGACGTCACCGCCCGCGCCCAAGGTCACGGTTCCACCGCCGCCAAGCGTAACGTTGCCGCCACCGCCCAGGGTGACATTGCCACCGGCGCCCAGCGTGATGGTTCCGCCACCGCCGAGCGTGATGTTGCCACCTCCGCCGAGCGTCACATTTCCACCTGCGCCCAGCGTCACCGTTCCGCCCGCACCGAGCGTGACGTTGCCACCGGCGCCCAGCGTCACGGTTCCGCCTGCGCCGAGCGTCACAGTGCCACCCGCACCGAGCGTGACGTTTCCGCCCGCACCGAGCGTGACATTGCCGCCACCACCCAGGGTTATGGTTCCACCTGCGGGAACGGTGTATGAGCCGCCCGTTGGAGGAATGATCACGGTTCCGGCACCACCGGGAAGAGTGATAGTTCCACCCGCGCCAAGAGTGACGTTGCCACCTGCGTCGAGCGTCACTGTGCCGCCTGCTCCAAGAGTCACAGTTCCGCCTGCACCGAGTGTGATGTTCCCACCGCTGGCCACTCCGATCACGCCGTTGCTGCCCGGCGCGATCGTCCCGCCTGCGCCCAGAGTTATCGTGCCGCCGGTGCCCAGTGTGACTGCGCCGCCGCCTCCCAGAGTCACGGTCCCCCCTGCTCCAAGGGTGACGTTGCCACCTGCGCCGAGCGTCACAGTGCCGCCTGCTCCAAGTGTCACAGTTCCTCCTGGGCCTAAGGACACGCTTCCGCCCGGAGCAATATTGAGCGGAGTTACCGTGAAGTTGAATGCCAGCACATCTGCCAACGAGGCAAACTGACCGCCTGTTGCACCCGTCTGGCGGAGATCCATGTGATTGAGGTCATTGAAGCCGCGTAGCGTGGAGTACGCCTGCCCATCGAAGGTGATGTTCTGTCCGTTTGACCAGGCAGGAGTGATCGGTGCGATCGGTCCACTCACGCGATATCCGGTATCGCCTGCGAGCGGAGCGCCATCGCAATGAAGTGTGGCCGGGCTTGCAGTGGGGCTCGGCGCAGCAGGTACGTACCAGGTTGATGACGGGAACGTTGCAGCGGTGCCGGGAACTCCGGTGTCAACCAGTTGGCCTACCGACCCCAACGATGATTGCGTCAAGGTGGTGAGTGTCTGGTTGGAAAATGCAATCGCCCCGCTCGCTCCCACACCATCGAGCTGGAACAGGTAGTTCATAATGCTCTGGTAGTTAGGCTTGCAGTTGGCTTCGAACGTGGGGACGTAGTTGCCCTGGTCGTAGTAGATGCCGCCGTGCCCAAGACCAATGGTGTGGCCAAGCTCGTGAAAGAGCGTGCCGGCAATGACGTTGGCGCGCTTGCTCATGTCCTGGTTCAGAGCTGTCTCCCAGAGTCCGAGAGTGACAGCGGAATCGGCGCCGCCGAGATCGGAGTAACCGGAGATGCTCGTCACCGTTCCTGACGTGATTCCAATGACCGGCTCGGGCAGAGTGTTGTTCGGATAGTTCCAGTTGGGAACGCCGGGAGTGTTCAGCACAATCTGCGTCGTCGAGCCATTGCACGTGGTCGTGCTGTAGACGCCGTTCAAGCTGGGATTGCCCAGCACGCCGGAGATCGTGATGCGACTCGGGCAGGCATTCTTGCCGGTGCCGCGGTCCGTGGTTGTAAGAGTAGTCACGCCACCCGCGACGACGATGGACGTCAGGGACTGGTAGCGCGTGTTCCACGCGGGAATAGCAAGAGAGTGGCCGAAGAGAACGTAGTGATAGCTGTCCTTCTGTCCATAGGCGAAGCGCGGTGAACAATCACCGCCCGAGGCGCAGGAGGCAAAGTTGCGTGGCCATACCTTCGAGAATTCGAGGCTGTTCTTCCAGCCCACCACGCCAGCCTGGCCGGGGAATTGGCAGGGCTGACCAGGACTGTCGGTGCAGGTATCCTCGGGCACTGCGTTGCCGACCTGCAGATGCAATGCGATTCCTGCCTTGGCGAATGCCTGTTGAACCATTACGAGAGGATCGTTGCCCTGTACGTCAGGAGACGGGAACAGATTCTCCTTGTTGGGATCGCAAGAGCCGTCTTGAAGCAAAGCGCCGCACATGTAGTCGAGCTGAACGAAGAGATCCTTCTGGCCTGCTCTGGCGCCAGGCAAGGCGACCCAGGCTTTGGTCTTCACGTCGTAGTAGCCGGGCTCACCGCCATGGAAATCGGATCCTGTTGGCCCCCCTTTCCAGGCAGCCAGAATGCCGTCATTGTCCGGATTATTTACAGCGGTGGAGAGAATGACTGCTCCGTAAGCAATGCCGGCATTCAGAGGTGCGCTGTACTGGTCGGGAGCCCCAAGAGCCGAAACGGATGAGCTGTTGTTCCAGCCGCTGGAGTTCACGAAAAGTGTCGTCACTTCTCCTGATCCGTTGCCACCCCCTGCGGCATCGTAGAAGCCCTGTACCGCCTGCGTGGTCGAGGACGTCGGAATCGCCGCGCCGTCGTAGATCACTACGGCCTTGAGCGGGAACGCGGGGGAAAGGACTCGGTAGATGACCACCAGGCTGGCGCCCTCTGTGAGCTGCACGCCGTTTGTGCCGGTTCCAGGCAGGGAAACGGTGAAGTTGCCGCTTCCGGTGCGAATGCCGCTTGCGCCGTTCTGGAAATATGCATTGACGTTGGCGCGATAAACACGGAGCGTTCCGCTCTGCGCTCCGTCTGTGTAGGGTAGATCACTTCCGATCTGCTGACCGGAGATGGCATAGCCGAGGAATGTTGCATTGGCTCCCGATGGCGACGCCGAGTTCTCCAGCGTTGTCCAGTACAGAAAACCATCGATGAGGTCTGCGCCGTTGGGTACACCAGAATTGCCCGGACCAGAGCTGGCAGGAATGCTGATCGCTCCGCTCACTTTGCCATTGACCGCTGCAACGCCATGGAGATTGACTCCTGAAGCAGCATAGTCGCCAGTGACGAAGTAGTTGTTCAGCAACGAAAGTGGATTCGGTGCCGGCGGCTGTCCCGGTCCGCTCGAGATAAGAAGCTTCACAGAGGAACTGAGATCGACTTGCGTGCCGGCGGCTGGATTCGACGCGATCACACTTCCAGATGGAACGACGCTGCTGGAAGAGGTGCTGACCGATCCCGTTGCCAGGCCCGCATTGGTCAGGGCAGAGCTCGCCGCCTGCTGGGTAAACCCGACCACATTGGGAACTGCGGTTGTGGTCGCGTGCCCATTCAGGCCGCCAGTGCCCGTCATGTTCACCTGCTGGTGTACCACGGCCGGCGAGAGGTTCAGCGTGTTGTCGCTGAACGACACAGTTCCAGTGAAATAGCCAGTGGTCTGCGGCGTAAAGCTGAAGTTCTCCGAACACCTTGCGCCGGGAGCAAGCGAGAACGTACCGCAACTTCCATTGCCGGCGAAATTCGTGCCGAGAGCCGAGAGAGCTAACGAGCCAGTGAGTGGCTGGTTGCCGACGTTCTGAACGGAAACTGTCTTCGGGCTATCTGAGCTGGTGATGCCAACATCAGTGAGTGCAAAGCTGAGCGAGGGGGGCTGGGATCCGGCGAGTACGATGACCTGATTGTTATGGGTGTCTAGCGGCCCGCGGTCTGGGATGATAACGTCGCCTTTCGCGTCAACCGCGATGCCATATGCCAGTGCGTTGCTCAGCGTGATCTGGCAGCCACCGCCGGCGCAACCGGCAGGGACCTCAACGATCTTCGGTGCTTCATCGGCGACAAAGACATTTCCTGCCGCGTCCACCGCAACAGCTTCCGGCTCATTCCATCCAGTGCCCACCGACACCTGGCAGCCACTGGTGGCGCACCCAGCCGGAATCTTAACTACTATTCCAGGTGTCGTTAGCGGAGAATCGGTAAAATTCGCAATGAACAAGTCGCCGGCTGCACTTACAGCTAGACCGATCGGGTGAAGTCCCACCGGTGCACTATAAACTACATTTGTGCAGGAACCGCTGCTGCAACCTGGCGGAGCTTTTACGACCTGCCCGCCATTGTACGAACTGACGAAAACATTCCCCGCTCCATCTACTGCGACTCCCAATTGAGAGGTCAGGCCGAAATCCATCTCCGTCTGGACACCGCCAGGTGTAATCTTCACGACTTCATTCAGATTGTTGTCGGCAATGTAGAGATTACCCGCTCCATCCACTGCTAATCCCTGCGGGTACGCCAATCCAGAACCCAATGCGGACACGGAGCCGTCGGCAGCCACCTTAACGATTCGATGGTTGCCGCTGTCGGCAATGTAGAGATTGCCCGCAGCATCCACGGCCGCTCCGTTAGGAACGCTCAATGGATAGCTTGCCGTGGTGTTGACCACAGCCGCCGTGGCAGGACTGAATGCCGCCAACGGCGCCTGCCCGACGCCGTAAACGGGAAGCGTAGCCACTTGATTGCCGCTATCGTTTAACAGCGTAACCGCACCCATGCGCAATCCGGGCGCGAGAGGGGTAAAGGTTACGTTTACGGTGCAGGCGGTTCCGGCGCTGATCATGCCGCTGCAGGATCCGCCGCTGCCGATTGTGAAATCAAGGCCGGAGACTCCCTGCGTCGCAACCTGAATTGCGCCGAGAGTCGTGGTTTGGGCAATATCGAACGTCAGCTGGAGGGACTGGCTACACGGCGCCGGAGAGTTTTGGCCTGGCGGGCAGACGTTGACGTTGCCGAAGCTCTGCTGTTGGAAAGTAGCGGCTATGTCATAGGGTTTGTCGACAGTGAAGGTGCAAGGGCCTGTTCCGAAGCAGGGAGTGCCCCAACCGGTAAATGCCGAGCCTGGAGCCGGAGTCGCAGTCAGAGTCAGCTCAGAACCGGCGGAATAATTGAAACTGCATGTCCCTGTAGAGCTCCCACTAGCGCGGGTGCAATTGATGCCAGTGGAGTTGTCGGTCACGGTGCCGCCGCCCGAACCAAGCAAAGTGACAGCGACGGAGTTGGGTGGCGGCGGGCCAATAGCATTGAAAGTGGCAGTAACGCTGGTTACATCAGTGATGGAAACCGCGCAAACCTGGCTCGTTCCCTGACTCGCGCAGGCACCTCCCCAACCGGCAAAAGTGGACCCGGTTGTCGGAACCGCTTCGAACGAGAGCTGCAGCCCGGTTGAGTAAGGTGCGGAACACGTTCCGGACGAAACTCCGGCGTTGAAACTGCAATTGATAGCAGTTGGGGTGGAAACCACAGAGCCGGATCCGGTGCCCGCACCCGTCACGCTGACGGTGGTGGCGAAAGTGTGCGGCGTGAACGCAAAGCCCATCACCTCGTGCTGCTCGTAACCAAAACCCGTTGACGCCGTGAATCCGACGAAAGCAGAATTGCCCGCGCCGGTGGGGTTGATGTATTGCGCGATGTTGAACGGTCCCGAAAAGAGTGGGATGGAGGCGGCGACCGGAGTATGCGTCCCCGGATTGAACGCCGGATCGAGGTAAACGTACAGGTAGTTCGCCGGCGAGTCGTTCGGGCCGTTATAGACGATCACAACTTGGTGCGGATTGCCGTCGTCAACTGTGACCGGGCTGCCCGTGGCAGAAGAGGGCGGATTGGAAGCGATCGCACCTGCACCGTTGAGCGTCACAAGGCAGCTGGTCGGCACGAGGGGACTCGCGTCTTGGTTTAGATAGTGAGCTGGCGAATTCTGAATTGGAATTCCGCTGCCGTCGAGTCCGCAGCTCTGTAACGCCATGTGGTTGATGTTGTAAAAACCTGAGCCGCGGTCCCACGGGTCAAAATTATTGGCGAACGTATCAGCCTCGAGCGCAATGCTGTTATCGATACCGCCGTAGCCTACCCCGCCGCCCAACGCGCCAAGAACGGTGGAGCCCAAACCGGTTTCTGCGCTGTTCGTGATCCCGGAATACGGGTCCGGTTTCGACGCGCCGCTGCCCAGCGCATTTTGAATGACAAAGGCAAGTCCGTCCGCAGTGTTCGGAGCCGCGCCGTTCGGCGTGATTTTGAAGGCATACCAAACCGTGAATCCGCCAGTCACGTTCTGCGGAACCGAGTACCACACGCTTGAGTTCTGCGTTGCGGCACTCTGGGTTAGTTGCAGTGCGTAATATTGGCCGCCCGAGCCCCCGTTGGGATCGAGTGCCGCCGGGTAGTTATCAAGGATGTAGCTTGGACCCGCGCTGCCGGCGGTGTAGTTGAAGCAGAAAAGCACTCCGGAAGAGGCTGACCCTGCGGTGCAGGTCGTCGATGTCTGGCTCGGTGTGCCCGCCGGTGTGTTGAAGTCGTTGTAGGTGACTTGCTGCGCCGCGCTGCGTCCGGGGACGAAGGCTGACAGAGCCACACAACAAGCAGCCACGATCAGCGCCCGGGACCCTCTGGTTTCTTCTGCACCGTAACTGATGGGAGCCGAACACCTTGGTCCCGATTCGAGTGAGCCCGTTCCAGGAAAAGTCGCCGCCGCTTCAACGAGATTACCTGCCCGATACCGGAAGATCCGTCTGATTCCTTCAGAGACTGTCTTGAGATTCCGTCCCGTCTTGATCTGGGCAGGGGTCGGAGTTGATTCGGACCGCGAGTCGGCGGACAGATGGGCCATAAATTCCAGTTCTCCTGAAGTCGGGGACTGCCCGTAACAAGGGCTTTCGGGGCGCTCAACTACGTATCTGAAGCGCAAACTTGGTTAAAATACGATTCCTCAGAGAGGAGGCCCAACGTCACCGACTCGGCACAGCGGTACGAAATACTGCCGAAACAGAACTCATGTAGCCATTGGGGAACTGCTTTTGACCTGCGGCTTTGGTGCCTACAAGTGGACCTCAGGTGTGCTTGCGAAGCCTTCAGGGTTCGGTGAATCCACAATGATCAATCCCCGCTGGGGTTGTCAAGGCAGATAACAGAAGATAATGCGACTTTGACTCATGAGTATCTCCGCCCGATCCTTCGGCCTGCCGAATCCTGAAAAGAGCAGACATCGTCCTCCAGAAGATCAGAATCGCCAGTAATTCGAATCGGCCTTCCTCGATGCTGACGGCTGTGTTTGGCCGGAAAAGCGCCATTCGATAACAGTCTTTCCGGCTCCAACATTTCCAGGTTTTCCGCATTGCTGTCGCGAATCGCGGATCGCACGGACTAGAATCTGCACAGTGTCCTTGAAATTTACAAAACCAAGCCTGCACTACGACGATTTCGACGGCGAGAACACCTTTGAAATCGCCGGTGACTGCACTACGATTGGGCGGTCCGCCGACCAGGATCTTGTTCTGAAAGAGGCATTCGCCTCACGCCGCCATGCCACGATCACACGGCAGAACGGCGGCTTTGAAGTCATTGACCAGAACAGCTCTCACGGCACCTACCTGAACGGGAAACGCATCGATCGGGCCAAACTGCGCTCCGGCGACACTCTTCAGTTCGGCTCAGCGAACGCGGTCAGTTTCCGCTTCGAATTCTCTGAGAGCGCAAGCATGTCTGGAGTCCGGGCAGACGAATTGCTGGCAGCTCTCTCTGGATTTGAGCCGCCCACAACAGGAAACGTTCCGAAGCCCGCTCGCGAGATCGAAAAGCTGAGCTTCTTACTCAGTGCCGCTCGGCAGCTCAACTCCGGCGGAGCGATCAACGACATTTTTCTCGCGCTTCTCAAGCTTTCGATGCAACTCACCGGAACTGAGCGCGGCTTCGTCTTTCTCATGAAAGAAGGAGAACTATCCTCTGCTTTGGGGCTCCGCTCAGATGGCAGCTTGATCGAAGAAGACTCTTCGGTTTCGCGTCGAGCCATGCAGAAAGCGGTTCAGAGCGATTCTAGGTTCTACCTCAGCGACACTCTCAGCGACGACAGCGCCGCCCAATGGGCCAGCGTCATGGCACATTCAATTCGAAGCATCTATTGCATTCCGCTGCGCAAGCACTCGTCGACCGAGCCAAACAGCTGCCTGGGCGTCCTCTACCTTGATGCCCAGCTCGGCGCTAAGAGCCTGAGTGATATCGATCAACAGGTGCTGGATACCTTGGCCACCGAAGCCTCTACGCTTCTGCACAACGCGCTGCTCGCTGATACAGAATTGAAGGCCCGTCAAGCCGAGGAAGAACTCGCCATTGCCGCATCTATTCATTCCGGGCTTATGTCCATCACTTTTCCGCGTGTCGACTACGCCGAATTTCAGGCACGCACAATTCCCTGTCACGCAATTGGCGGCGATTTCTACGACGTGATCCAGCTGCCCGACTGCGTTTGCATTGCGATCGCGGACGTCTCGGGAAAAGGTGTGCCTGCTTCAATCGTGGCTGCGACCCTGCAAGGGATCATCCACGCGCTGATGCTCACCGGGCAATCGCTTCCTGAAACAGCGGACCTGATCAATCGCTTCCTCTGCGCTCGACAGGTTGGCAAATACGCCACGATGATTCTGCTGAAGATTTTTCCAGGAGGATGCGTGGAGTTTCTGAATTGCGGCCATGTTCCGCCCCTGCTCATTAGCTCCGGCGGCAGTATCGTTGAGCTCGAAACTGCCAACCCCATCGTAGGCCTGATAGAACAGGCAACTTACGAGGCGTCGCAAATAACGCTCCAAGCTGGCGATCGCATTCTGCTGACCACGGATGGCGTAACCGAAATCAAGAACAGGTCCGGCCAACTGATCAGTACAGAAGGGCTGATTGCCCTGGCCCACCTGCCGATGCTTGATGAAATCGTGAATGAACTCCAGGAAATCCAGGCCGCCCCAGAAGCGCAGGACGATTGGACGCTCATCGATATTCGTTATACAGGCAAGTAACCTCGACACATCGTTCAGAGAAATTTCGCTGCACTTGCGCTCATTGAATCAGGCGAGTCGGTCCGCTAACGCAACAGCGCGGACGCAGACCAGAGGATCGGTGCCTGGCCATGATAGTCGCCGGTCTTCCGCTTGCGTTCCAGATAATACTGCAGGTCGCTCTTTTTGTTTGTGCCTTCGCAAACACTAGTCACGTCGCTGTTTTGGTCGACATAGCCTGCAACAGCAATCCAGGCCTTGCGCGCGGCTGGACCATACGTGCTTGATTCAAGCCAGCCGTTCTTGACGCCTGAAATCAAAGCGAACGTGAACATTCCTGAACTCGAGCTCTCCGGCCAAGCCTCTTCGTGATCGATGAGCTGCCGCCACATGCCGTCTTTGCCCTGATACTGCAGAAGCGCAGCCATCATGCTTTTGTATCCCTTCAGAATGCGCGCTCTTTGAGGATGATCCGCTGGCAGATCGCGCAACATCTCCGCCATCCCTGCAGCCACCCAGCCGTCGCCGCGTCCCCAGAAGAATGGAACATCGGGAGCGTGATAGAAGAGGCCGTTGGGCTGCTGGAGTTTGTGGAGATAGGAGGCCATCTCAAGCGCAGCCCGATCCAGATACTTCCCGTCCCCGGTGGCACGGAAGGCCTCCAGTTGGAGGATCGTCAGCATGTACATGTCGTCGATCCAATAGCGTGTCTCGGCGGAAAGCCCATCGGGCTGAGGATTCTCCCATTGACGATCGGCATACTCCTTGCCGTATGCGAGATACTTCGGATCTTTGACGAGAATCGAAATCTCCAGCGGGATCGCTCCGAAAATCTCGTCATCAACGTGCCTTCGGGTTCCAATCAACTTCGTGTCCGCCCGGCCAGGCAGCAGAGGATCGAACCTTCTTATCAACTTCTCCTGCAGCTCCTTGTCAGAAGTCAAATGAGCGAAGGTGAGGGCTCCGTACCATGTCCCCACCTCGCCATAAAAGACGCGGTCTCCCTGGTGCGGGCTGGTGACGAAGTGCTCAGCAACGCGCTTGCCAACTTCCTGCGGTGAGGCGCCCTGGGGCCAATTGCTGAAGTAATCCTGTTGTTGTGCCGCGACGACACTGACTCTTGTCAGCAACGCGAGTGCCGCAATACTTCTCAACACCGAATTCGTACGCAATTTCGTTCCTCCCAGTCGAAGCACTCAAACCATCCTGCGATCGGCGCTGCTCAGTACCGTATCCGCTGCCGCCCGGCTCCACCCGATCCGGAAGTCTTGCACATTATGCAGCGCGAAAGCGCCTTCGGCACTGCGAGGAGATGTGACAGCAAAGAAGTCCGAGCGGTTGACATCGAGAAGATGAAAAGCCGGTCGCGCATCCGGTGCCCTGTTCGCGATTTCAACATGGCTCATCTCAACATTGCGCATGTGGCGCATAAAAAAGCCCGAGGCGGGTATCGGTCCGAACCTGTGCGGATCAGGATATCCATCCTCAAGTTCGGGCGGAACAGTCTTCGCCATCTCGGCAGTTCCGCCACCCGCAGTTTCGATATAGATGTTCGAGAGCTTCACATCTTCGATCGCCGTTCCTGGAATACCGGTCAGAATCGAGCCCGGGACTGGAGCATTGAAACAGGTGAGATTACTGATCAGCACGCGCTTCATCGTTCCGACCTTGGTGTTCTCCTTTGGGCCTCGCAGCCGTCTTCCGAGACGCATGAAAATCGGCCCGCTATATAAATCGCGCATGGTGGTATTGGTGATCGTTAAATCCTCAAGCAGTGCGCCATCCACACTCTCCAGTGCGTATCCAAGACACCCTTCGAAAACGCAGTTCGAAATCGTAACGTTGATGAATCCACCGTTGGATTCCGTTCCACACTTGATGCGCCCGTTGCGGCCGATTTCCTCTCCCTCTCCGTATTTCTTGAATGTTCCATCCAGCACTGAACCGAGCACATAGGAGCCGGTGACGAGGCAATTTGAGATAGTCAGGTTCTTTGTCGGCCTTGCGTAACCGAGCGCGTAGCTTGACTTCGGACAGATGCCGTCATCCCACGGAGAGTTCACCGTGCAATTAGATACCCGGACATTCTGGCAGCAATCGATATCGATGCCGTCGCGGTCCGTATCGATTTTCAGATTGTCGATCGTCAGGTTGTCCACACCTGTCAGCAGCAGGCCAAAGTGTCCGCCTTTGAGAATGGAGAAATCACGCAGGATGACGTTGCGACAGTTCTTCAGCGCAATTGCTTTGTTGCCTACGCCCGCCTGCTCTGCGACGTAGATGGGGTAATCGCCGCGCCCAGCTCGATTGGCTCCGAAGCTAAGCCCCTTTCCGAAAATTAGGCCAGGACCCGAAATGGTGAAGTCGTGGATGTCCTCTCCCCAGAGGAGCGAATTGTGCCAGTGATTGTGACCGTAGTCCTGGTATTCCTCCCACGGCGCGTTCGGCTCGGCCGCATCGTATTTCCCTCCGTTGTAACCGGTCTGCTGCCCGGGAAGCGGAGAATCAGCCGCGACGATCGTGCAGCCCTGTGCCAGATGAAGATGAACCTGGCTCTTCAGATGAATCGAAAAGCAGAGATACTTCCCCGATGGAAACAAGACCAATCCACCACCCGATCGTTCAGCTTCGGCAATCGCGCGGTTGACCGCATCCGTATCGAGAGTCTTGCCATCGCCCCTGGCGCCAAATCTCCGCACATCGAAAATACCCTGGGCCGATGTTTCCGATCCTGCCTCGGCTGGAGGTGCCGCCCCGAAAGCGATCGAGGGGAATGCGGCTCCTGCTGCACTAAAACTACCTGCACGTAGAAACTCCCGGCGCATCGAATCGAAGTTCTTCATTGAGAAATCTTCCTTGGAATTCCTTTGAGCTTGGGAATGCAGAAGACGAGTTCGTCACCGCTATTTGTATTTGGCAGCGAAGGCATCTGCCTCACCATTCAATTCATCCACTCCCTCATCCCGCGAGTACAACACGACACGATATCGAAAGGTCGTGGTCTGATCCTTTTCAAGCGTGAAATTGAATGCGGGCTGCTTGGGATCGAAGACACTCCGCCCTAGAGGATTGGCGGCAAATAATCCATATCCACGTGCATGCCAGTATGTGGGGAACCCGGGATTCTGCGGATGATCGAAAATCCCGATCGTAACAGTGTGGTCGCCGGTGTGCCCTGTCAGAGCACACCAGCGGCCCCGCGTTCCCCACGCCGCGTCACCCTTCACTCCCTCGCTTGTCAGATACACACCCATGGCGCCGGTTGTGTCTGCCGCGGCCACTTGTGTTGGTCTGCCGCTCGCATCTGTGAACACTCCGCCCTTTTCATTCGGCGATTCGAGCCAGTGTGCGACGCGCATGCCCAGCAGGCCTTCCTTATCATCACGAAAGACTATGCGCTCGAGCGCCTTGAGCGTTACGATCTGATCGATTACGCGCGCATCCTTTCGCCCCGAGAAGACATACCGCGTCGTCTGCTCCAGGATCGGCTGCTTCTGCCCGGTGACCCACGTAGCCTCAACATCGAGTTCGCCACTATTCGACCCGCTGCGAGCGTTCAGGATTTTCTTGAACACCACATCGCCCATCTTGGAGCGGTTTTCCGCCTTGATGGCATCAGAGTTATTCCAGAAATCGAAACCGTTTGCGCTCCCGTAGTTGAACCAGAGTCCTGCATGATGAGGATGATCGACTCGCTCACCAGGTCTTGGCTCAAGCGGGAACCCGCGCGTCACCGTCACACCGTCCTTTGTAACCAGCGGAAACAGCGTAGGTTTCTTGAGCGTCGTTGGCCAGATATACGATGTGAACGGTTTGCCATCAATCGTGATGTCTACACGGCGTTGCGACTCGTTCGCAATCACCTTCACGCCTTTTGCAGGACCCGATCCAAACACCGATGAGACAAGCAACACCATTGCTCCAATGGGCAACGCAGGGCCGAGCCTACGCATAGACCTTCCCCCCGGCAATGACTTGCTGCGTCTTGTCGTCGAAGGTGACTTTCTGTCCCGTCTGGATCGCGGCCACATTCATGCAGAGTGCAATTGAATGGCTATAACCGGCCTCGATCGGCGCATTCGGCGTCTTCCGCGAGCGCACACACTCCATCCAGTTGCGCATGTTCGCCGACGTCTGCGGATCGGCGCCCGTGTCTGCCGCCGTAGATGCAGCTTCCGCATGCTCCACCAGCGAAAAACTCGGCAGCAGATTCGCGTTCATCTCCATCTCAGCGGCGGAGCGCGCCGTCAATCCGCCTGTCGAAGTCACCGTCTGCTTGTCCATGTCGATCATGCCGCCGTTGGAGTAGTACAACTCCTTCACGCCTCCAGCAGAGTTTGTGAACCTCGACGTGTACTGCACCTGGAAACCCTTGCTCGGATCATCCAGCGGGCCGTAGTCAAAAACAGCAGTCATCGTGTCCCAGTTCTTGCGGCCATCTTTCCATAGATAGATGCCCCCGTTCGCAACCACACTGCGTGGATGCGGCAAGCCGGTGAACCAGTGGACTGTGTCAATTTGGTGAACGAGCCATTGATCCGGAATCCCGGAGGAATAGGGCCAGAATAGCCGGAACTCCAGGTATTTCCGCGCATCGAACGGCTCATACGGACGATCGAGAAGGAAGCGTTTCCAATCCGTGTCCTGTTCCTTGAGTTGAGGCACAGCTTTTGGGCGTCTCCAACGGCCAGGCTGATTTACATTCCAGGTCATTTCAACCATGACGATCTCGCCGAACTTTCCAGACTGAATGTATTCGGCTGCCTTTTGATAGCTCGGCGTGCTTCGGCGTTGCGTCCCGATTTGCACGATCTTGCCGGTCTTCTTAACCGCCGCGAGAAACTTGCGAGCATCCTCCATCGTGTGTGCGGTCGGCTTTTCGACATACGCATCGCGGCCCGCATTCACGGCTTCAACTCCGTGCAAGGCATGCTGAAAATCAGCCGTCGCAATCAGCACTGCGTCGACATCTTTGCGGGCATAAAGCTCATCGTTGTTGCGAACCGCCTCAACACGCCCGCCGCCTAGCTTCTCGATGTAAGCAACCCCTTCTTCGCGCCGTTGGTTCCAGAGATCCGAAATAGCCACGAATTCGAAGTTTAGCTCCTTGTTGTGCTGCAGGAACGATGGAATCAGGGCGCCTTTCATGCGGTCTCCGCATCCGACCACACCGACTCTGACGCGATCGTTCGCGCCGACAATCGCGCCATAACTGCGCGCGCTCCACGCCACGGTAGTGGCGGCAACTGCTGCTGAGCTCGTTCTCAGGAAATCTCTGCGACTGCTTTCTTTGCCGTCCATGAATGATTCCTCGTTGATCAACCTGTCGTGAGAATCTTACATCGATCGAACGCGCCAACAGCGCCGGAAAATAAACTCCGTCGTGCGTTTCTGGCGTGTTCTCGCGCAAGGCGCTTGCCAGGTCCCGCGAAGTTTGGCACTCAAACGTAAGATGAGGGATCTCGCTAACCTTGCGAGATCCCTCACGGACGGACTTACAACCCGGCTTGGTGCTTCGCGACTAGAATTCGTAGCGAAGGCTGAACTGGAATTGACGTTCTGATGAGTAGGTCGTGCCCTTGCTTGTCACCTTGCCGAACGTTGCGCTGGTTGGGTTCACGTCCGGGTTATCCCAGTTCGGGTGGTTGGGGAAATTGAAAGCCTCGGCCTTGAAGATCAATGCGTGGCTCTCTAGCGACGGAATCAAATGGAACGCCTTTTGCAGCGCGGCGTTGTAGCTCTGGAATCCCGGCCCGTTGACTACGTTGCGAGATCCCCGAGGAGCGAAGGTACCGAGCGGTGCAGGCTGAAACACTCCCGGCTCAAAATACTGAACGCCGGATGCCGAACCGAACTTGTGCGGCAGTCCTGGTGTGCGGGTATGCACGTAATACTGATTTCCCGAACCAGGTCCAACACCCGCTTGATCGAGGTTGCGCGAGACTGCCCCTGACGGCGGGCGTCCCGATTGAGCCTGTATCGTCCCGGAGAACTGCCAGTTGCCCAGCGTGGCACGCTCCAGCCGATTCGTCGAATGCGTCGCGAACGGCAGATCCCATACGTAGTTCGCGACCATCACATGACGCGTGTCGAAGTCGCTTGGTCCGTACATGATGCTGTTGTCAAACGCATTTGGTATGTTGGTGCCGCTCGATGATCCGTAATCGAGGCTTTTCGACCACGTGTAAGCCACGCCGAAGAGGAATCCCTTCGTCAGGCGGCGTTTCAGATTGCCCTCCATCGCGTGATAGATCGATCCACCAGTATTCTCGGCCTCGATGATGGTCGAGAATCCCTTGTACGGCCGAAGAGCATCGCTATTTACACCCTTATTGGCCAGGAGTTGTGTTGTTCCCGGCTGCAACTGGTTGATGTTCCCCAATTGTTCAAGGTGGTAACCGCGGCGCCCCACGTAGCTCAGCGTGAACGTTGCAAGACCAGAGAATTCGTGCTCGACCGTCAGATTCCACGACCAGGCTTCTGGGCTGGGGTAGTTATACGCGTGAGACGTGAACGCCAGCGGCGTGATATTCACACCGATGCCCCCCGGATTGTCCACAACGCCGCGGCTCACGGTTGATGCAGGCTGAAACGGCGCATTGCCGCCAACATGCACGGTATCGCTGATGCCGAGTCGCTGCACATAGCGTCCGACACCGGCACGAATCACCGACGAAGGATCAAGCTGCAAAGCAAAACCCACGCGCGGCTGGATATCGCTGTAGACCGTGGGTGAATAGTCGCTGTCGTACCCGCGGAAGAGACGCTGGTAGTCACCATTGAGGATGCTATCCGGCACATGTCCTTTCGCTGCACTTGGAAATCCGTTGCCCGGGATCACCACGCCGTCATAGCGATCGCCCCCGGTCAAGAAGCCCGTGGCAGGATTAACCGTCGGAGCAATTGTCGGATCGTAGTCTTTCGGGCTGAAGAATGCCTGGTTACCCCACAGCGAGTGATACGGCATCATTATGCTGTATCGGACGCCATACTCGAGCACAAACTTCGAATTCATCCGCCACTGATCCTGCGCAAATCCTTCGAACATGTTGCCCCGGAACGGCGTATACGAGCGCTGTCCGATTTCGCCGTAAGTATCGAAAAGCCCTAGGGCAACGTTCGATACTGCAGCCTTCGTGGACGGCACCGGCGAGGATGTAGTCCCTCCGCGCGTGTCCGTGAAGTTGAACAGTCCGTTCTGATTGTTTGTCGTCCCTGGACGCGTGTTGTCTACGCTGATCTGGTCATAGTTGTTTTCGCCGGCATATTCCCACACTCCACCGAATTTGAACGTATGGTTCCCCCACACCTTCGTGAGCGTGTCGCCCACGTCGTACACCATGCCACCCGAGCGCGATGGGTACGGTCCGCCATCAAGCGTGCCGAAGTTGGCAATCTGGATGGTTGGGATTTTGTTCGGAACGACCTTGGTGTCGGATCCGAAAAGGTACGGATAGTTAATCCCGTACTTCGTGCGATCGAAAAGACCCGACGAGGTGTCGATATCGATGTTGACGTGGTCTGCGGCTGCGGAAACAAATACATCATTCACCGTCGTCGGGCTGATCGTCCACGTGTAATGGAAGACCCCAACCTGATTCGGCCGGTCAAAGATTCGCGGGTTGGTATTGAAGTTGCCGAAGTGCGGCTCGTAATCGTTGTACGTGTAGTTCAGCAAGCTGAAACGGAAATGATGCGCATCAGTCGGAACGTAGTCGACAACGATATTGTCTTTCCGCTGGCTCTCGGTATACAGGGCCGAGTCAATCCAGTTGCTCGTGGGATTGCCAGTCAGATTGGGCGCCGGATACGCATTCAGCAGGCCAATACCGTTTGGGCTGAGCTCTCCCTGCGGGATCACGTTGTTGGGATACGGAAGGCCAGTCGTGGGGCTCACAATCTGCACCGGGCTCTTGTAAAAAATGTTTGGCCCAAGCAACTCGCTAAAGTCGCCCGTCCGCATCAGTGCTGTCGGCACTTTGAGCGTGGCGGAGGTGGTGTCATCGTGGTTGTACTTCACCCACTCCTGGCCGACCAGGAAGAACAGCTTCCTGCGTTCCCGATTCAAATGGCCGGGAATGAAAACCGGACCGTTGAAATTCCAGCCGAACTGGTTATATCGGAAAGCCTGCCGCGGAAGGCCCGCGCCGGCGCGCTGCCACGTATTGGCATTCAGCGCGTTGTTGCGGAAATATTCGAAAGCGCTGCCGTGGAAATTGCTCGTGCCGCTCTTGGGAACAAGGCGGATCAACCCACCCGACGTGCGCCCATACTCTGCCGGGTAACTCACCGCCAGCACCTGAACTTCCGAGGTCGAATCCACATTGGCTACGCCAACGCTGGTGCCGTTTGAACGGGTGCGCACCATGGGTGCGCCGTCGAACGTCTGCATGCTTTCCTGGCTGCGCGCGCCGTTCACGTTCAGCGGATTGTCAAGCCCGAAGCCAAGCGCCGCCATCGAATTGCTTCGAACGACACCGGGCTCCATCTGCGCGAGATAAAGCGGATTTCGGCCATTGAGCTGAATATTCTTGACCTGCTCCTGAGTAATCAGCTGGCCAACAGATGCGCTCTCCGTCTGAACCGTATTCGCAGAAGCCTCAACGGTAACGGATGTCGTGGTGTCACCCACCTTCATCGCAACATCGACTCTCCGTCCGATGTTCGGGTCGACGTGAACACCATTCAGCGTAGTCGTTTGAAACCCTTGCGCTTCCACGCGCACCGTGTAAGCGCCAGGAGCGAGATTGGGAATGGTAAAGTTGCCATCGTCCTTGCTGATGGCATCTCTGTTGGTCTGTGTCGCCTCATCCCGAACAGTGACTTTTGCTTTCGGAACCACTGCTCCAGATGAATCTGTGATGGTGCCTGACAGAGACGAACTGTCTGACTGGCCAAGTGCTGAACGCGCGGTCATGATGAGGCACAGCATGACCATGATTGCGGAGCAGAGAACAAACCTAAGGTTTTTCAACCAAGCCCTCCAGGGGAAGATTTGTGCAGCTAGTTTTATGATTAAGTTGTTGTACCGCTCACTTGTTTACCCTCTCCCCGGTTCAAAGTCAACAACATAAAGTTTGAAATCTGAACTAATCTGAAATCGTTTCAGATTGTGCAACTTAGCTAGCTTGGTAAAGCGTTTTGATTGCGAGGATTTTTCACCTGAAATGAGCGAGATTTTAATGTCTGGGGTACAAGGGGGGGATCGTGGCAAATGGGGTGTCACGCACCACTCGCCCCTAACTCACACAGAAGAAAGTCATCGGCGCGGGGCAAATCCAACTGACGGCGTCGGTGGGCGCCAACTTGCTGACCGAGCCGTCCTGCGAATGCAAAGATAGGAACCAATTTGGACAACATCGAGTGTTTAATTCTTCACTGGCGTGAGCCTTGCCATCGCTCCAGCCGAAGGTCCCACAAGGGCGCCGTCATCCTCCATCGTGAAGTCTGTCGTCCCGTCGTCACAGATCAGGTTCACTGATTTTCCGGTCTCAGCGTAGCCGCATGAGTGCGTGCTCGCGCCATCGGATACAAGAGCTTTCCCACCAGCCTTGAACTCAACCTGCACAACGCCCCCATTGTTGTGAAAAGTGTGCCCCCGGACTCCGCTCCCGCAGGCCGCGACAAATTCACTCAGCGTCAATATTGCAAGAAACGCAGTGGCTCTTCTCATGGCTCGTCTTCATTGCGTGAGAATGTGGAATGCTGTGAGGCCAGTCAAGCCTGCGAGTTCGTCAAGCAGCTGCTCATTTCTGTCTCTGCAACGACGGCATGAAACTCCCTGGAGGTCCTGTTAGCGAACCATCATCATGAATATTGAACACAGTCTTTCCGGCCTCGCCTTTGCAACTGAGCGTTAACTGCTTCCCCCCGCTCTCATAACTACAGTCCTCGACGTCCCCCATGAAAGTGAAGCTCGCCTTGCCGCCCGACCTGACTTCGAGCATTACCGCTCCATTGGCGTCTGTGTAGGTTCCTCGGGGGGCCGAATCGCATCCGGATACCAGCAAAACGAGAGATCCGGCAAGAATGCTCATTGATTTGCAGGAACGCATTGGGCCTCCTTCCTTGCTCACCGGCTGGACTACGGCTGTCTCTGATCCCGCTTCGCAACCATCGCGCCACCGCCGCCAAGCGTGGCGAGGCTGGTCTGTGCTGAAGGCGTAATTGTGATCCGCTTCAGATTCTTCTCATCCTGTCCAAGAACAGATAGACTCCCGTCCGGCGCCATGTCCCACCAGCTTTCCCGGGAATTCGGATCAATTGCTGTTGCTGTTTCAGTCACGGCCTTCCCATCCACGAAGAGCCGAAAGGCGTGTTGACCAGGGACCGGCTGCGCCCACGCGATATGTCTACTGTCGGCGGTGAACTCCAGCCTGTAGAACATCGGAGTCGCCACACCGGGCACGTATTTGCCATCAAGGAAGACTCCACTCGCATACTCGCCAGTCGAAGTCGGCGAGCTGGAATATACCGCGATATGTTGGCTATCCGGACTGAACACATATTGGTTGCCGATATTGTTTCCAACCGCGAGGTTCGACTGCATCTCGACGGCGCCGTCGACCACCAGCCGATTCGCATTGCCGCTGAAGTTGGCCGTGTAGGCGTAGTGCCGACCGTCGGAGGAAAAGCGCAAATCGCCTGCGCCCTGCGCCCCACCGGCAAGAGGCAGCGTTTTGCCATCGATATACACGTTGGGGGCTCCGCCGGTCAGCCCGCAGATCGTCCCAGCATGACCGCCCGCCGGAGAGATCATCAATCCGCCTTGAGGGTTGATGACTGGGCCGACAAGGGTCGCCAGACAGGCATTCGATTCCTGCTCACCAATGATGGCGTATGGCTTCCCATTCGAAAACGCCGTGTAGGTGACCTTCGACGAGTCCGAAGTGAACTCGATGTGATCGACGCTCTGATACTCCTGTCCCGCTTTGCCGTCGAAAGAAACGTACTGGTGCCCTTGCGCGTTGGTAAATCTGGCGGCAAAGTGCTTTCCGTCCGGGCTGATCGTCACCTGGTCGAGATTGACCCCGCGCTGGTTCACGATCTCCGAGCCGGGAACCTTCTTCCCATTCATGACCAGAAACTTTAGCGGCTGCGGTGTGTTCGACGCGGCATTGACCTCCGCCACAACCATATTGCCCTGCGGCGCAACATGGAGCCGGATCTGATCGGCACGCATAATCGGCTTGCCATCGAGCATGGCCTCCGCCACCTGCCCCTTTCCCGGAATTGACGTCACGAGAGTCGTGTACAGGTGTTGGCTGTCCGCAGTCCATTGAGGGTTACCACCGCGATAGGGCGCGACTTTGCCGTCGATAACCAGTGCCCACTTCTGCTCATCACTAGGATCGATGGCAACATACGCATAGTGATTTCCGTCTGGGCTCAAGGAGAGGTGGATCCCTCCGACGTTCCCATCGGACTGGATCCCGATGGCACTGGGGAGAGCAGCCAACTTCCCGTCGAAAAAGAAGCGGGTGAAAATGCCGCCCTTCATCGTCGAGGTAACCACTCTTTGAATCAGAAACACATGCTGGCTACTCGAGGTGAATCCCAGCCTGCAACTTTCGCCATTGAACTGTCCCTCCTGCGACTCGGAACTGCGCATCAGCTCTTTGCCGTCCACCATCAGTACCATCTGGTTACCCGAGCGGCCACAGTAGGCAAAACGGTTGCCATCGGGGCTGAACACGGCCCCCACCATCGTCGGCATATTGCTGTCGCCCCCTAGAATCTCATCGAACTTGGGGCCTGGCACACCGTCGTAGTACATCACCGCCCGGCTGCCGCTGTTCTCGAACGTCGCCACATGAACGCCGTGAGGGCTGACAAAAAACCTCGCTCCGTCCGCGAGCGGAGCCATTACGGATTCCTCCACTTTGGTCCCCTGCGGCGGATGGATCGGCCCTGCCTCGTCCGGGGCTCCCCCGGCTTGCAGCTGCTTTCCACGGTCCGGACTTTGTTGCCCGGGCTGTCCGGCCTGCTGAACTGGAGTTTGCGGTGGCTGCTGCGATTGCTTTTGGTTGATCTGAGCCAGCGCCTGGCAGGCCTTCTGCAATCCCTGCTGACACTGCTGCTGCAGGACGTTTTGCTTCATCTTCTGCCACACACTCTGGGCAGACGCCATACCGGCAAATCCAAAGACCAGAACGCAAAGGGGGAGGGCGAATTTACGCAACTGGATCAAGCGAGAGCGAAGAAACATGCTAAGCCTCCGAGGGTGTGACGGTGATATCAACAAGCAAACAACGCAGCAAAAAACTGACTGGGTGAGCAGCTCATCAGGGGGTCGATCTCCGATAAGCAGCAGATCATTCCTTGAGAAAGTGGGTTAGAGCGATCCGACCTCGGCGTATCCTGTAGATCACCACCCCCACTTGTCCTGACGAAACGCTGAAGTTTTCTAAAGAAACGGCATTTCATGGCTACTTCCCCGGAATCGCCCTCACAAACTGGGCATCGAGATCTATGGCAATTTGCAGACTGCGAATTCGATGACCTGCGTTTCCAACTCAAAGTTCGCGGTCAAACTGTCGAGTTGGAGCGTAAGCCCCTCGAACTGCTTCGGTATCTACTCTCCCGTTCTGGCGAAGTTGTCCGAAAAGAAGAACTGCTCGAAGCGGTGTGGCCCGGCGTCCTGGTTGTGGATGCATCTCTCGCAACCGCTGTATCGAAGTTGAGAAAGGTCCTCGGCGAGCACGACGTCATTCAGACTGTGTCCCGCGTCGGTTACCGAATTGCAGTTCCGGTGAGCCGACTTCCCCAGCCGGTCCGGACGGTCGACCTCCCCGCTGCGGCCGAACCCCCCTCGTCAGATTTGCCCGCTCTACCCCAGTCCCGACGGCTTTGGAACTGGTCCGGCCGGCGTTGGCTCTGGACAGGCCTGGGCACTGGACTCGTCCTCGCGGCGACAATTGCCCGCGTGGCAGGTCGACGAGACACCCCAACAACCCCGCAACCGGTCAACGTCGCGATTCTCCCGTTTCAGAATGTCTCCGGAACAGGCTCTCTCGACTATCTACGTTCCGCACTTCCTGATGAGATTGCGCACTCTCTCTGCACGGCTCGGTCGCTTACCGTCCGACCGTTGGCAGTTGCAGCCAAATTCACTGAGCCCGGCGTCGACTTCCGCAAAGTCGGTCATGACCTCCAGGTGAATCGTGCCATCACGGGCCACTATCTCGTGGTGGGGGACCGGCTCCGCATTACGATGGAGGCCGTCGACACGGTCGAAGACCGGATCATCTGGCATGACAGCTTCGATCTTGCCCCGAACAACCTGCTTGCCATGCAGGAGCAGATAGCCGCCATTTCGCACGGGCGGCTGGCCGATGCACTGGGCCTGCCGGGTTTCGCCGCGGATCCATCTCCCCGCGCAACTAACGAAGAAGCCTACGAGCTCTACTTGAAGAGCATCGCCCTCAATTGGGATAACAAGACCGATAAACAGGCCATCGACCTCCTGCGCCGCGCCGTGTTGGTTGACGCAAACTATGCCCCGGCTTGGGGTATGCTCGCTCTCCGCTACTACTCCTATGCGCGATTTGGAGGCGGCGGCCCGGAGATGATGGCCCTTTCTGACGCAGCTCTGGACAAGGAACTTGCTCTCAATCCGGATTCACTTGATCCCATCGCTGAAATGACGATCCATCGCACCGAGCGTGGAGACCTCGTCAAGTCTCATCAGATTGCTTCTGAATTGGTGCGCCGCCGGCCAGACGACCCCAACCTGCACCACGTGCTGAATTATGTGCTCCGCTACGGTGGTTCGCTCGACGAAGCTGGACGAGAATGCGAGATTGCAGTCTTGCTTGCCACCAAGGTCGTGTGGGGCTCGTGCTCCACTACCTTTATGGAACTGGGGAACTACGATCGGGCGAGATTCTTCATTCGCAAGGATCTCAGTTCGGAATGGTCGAAGGCCCACGCAATCGAAGTACTGCTGCGCGAACACAAAACAGCCGACGCGCTCCGGATCCCAGCGCCGCAGATTCCGCATTGGGATAGCTACAAAATGCTGTTGGCATGCGCCAGCCATGCACAGCCATCTGAAATAGAGTTATTAGCCGCGAAGGTGGAAGTCGATGACGATCCGGAAGTCAACTATCTTTTCGCCGGACATCTTGCCTACTGCGGCCAGAAAGAAGCGGCTCTTCGCATGCTGAAGACCGCCATCGATCACCATTATTGTTCGTACCCCTCAGTAGACAAGGATCCGTCCTTCAACAGCTTGAGAGACAATCCGCAATTCCAGAAGCTGCGCCTTGCCGGCATGGCATGTCACGATGACTTCAGTAAGGGTCGCGATTCGCGACAGCAGAACACTATTCAGTCTGTGTCAAACCAGCGCGGCCAATCAGTTTCTCCCCACAGCTGATTGAATCTGATTCAGCACTGCGAACCGAAGTCCAAGCATTCATTTCGTTTTACCATTCAACACCCACTGGATGGCATGTTGAATCAATTCGCGGCCGCTCTTCAGTCCCAGCTTCTCCTTGATGTGAGCTTGGTAAGTTTCTACCGTTTTGACACTCAGGTGCAGTTCTTCTGCAATCTCACGCGTCGCCCTGGCCTCTCCGATCAGCCTGAAGACTTCAAGTTCCCGATCTGAAAGTGTTGCGATTCGCGATTCCAGAACAGAAGGTGTTCCGTCAATGAACTGCTGAAGCAGCTTCTTCGACATTGCTTCGCTGAGATAAACATCTCCATCCAGGATGCGCCGGACCGCGACCAGCACCTTCTCTGTCGCTTCCTGTTTCATGATGTAGCCATTGGCACGAGCTCGCAGCGCGCGCTCCGCGTATATGGCCTCATCATGCATCGAGAGAACCAGCACCGGTAGATCGGGATTTGTAGCCCGGATAGTCTTCAGAACTTCCAGCCCATCCGGGCCTTGCAATGAAATATCCAGAATGACCACGTCGGGCCTTAGCTGCACAATGCATTGCATAGCCATGCGTATGTTCGCTGCTTCTCCGCAGACCTGCAGATCCTGCTGTTGATTGATCAACATTGCAAGTCCCTGCCGCAGCAGCGGATGGTCGTCAATGACAAGGACCGATCTTTTCACAAGATGTGCAATCTGCATAGAGCTGGAAGAATCTGTCATTCGCATCTCTCCGCAATACCCATCCCCTATTGGTGTACGGGGAACGTGCAACAAACCGTCGTACCCTGTCCCGCATTTCGCGAGATTTCCATTCGCCCGCCAATCATCTTCGACCGATAGCCCATGATGTGCAGCCCCATACCGCGTGAGTTCTCGCGCTCGTCCGGAATTCCGACGCCATCATCGATAATCTGAAGCGTTCCCGAGCCTTCCCCGGTCGACAGCCTCAGTACGATGTTCTTCGCATCTCCGTGTTTCAGCGCGTTGTTCACTGCCTCCTGCGCAATGTGATACAGATGTGTCGAAACTGTTATGTCTCGGATCAGCACGGGAGCAGGACACTCATACTTGCATGAGATCCCGAAAAGGTCTTCCACCTCGTCCGCCCACATTTGCAGAGCAGACATTAGCCCCTGTGAATCCGACATAACCGGTAGAAGTCCCCGCGCCAGTTCGCGCGTCTTGTGAACCGCTTCGTTCACTAGGCGACCGATTTTAGCCGCTTCTGCCGCAGCAACTGGATCGGACTCCCCGAGTTTCTTCTCATGTACCTTCGCCATAAAGGCAATCCCGGTCAGATGCTGCCCGAGCCCGTCATGCAAATCCTGTCCGATCCTGCGCTGCTCCCGCGCGCTCACATCCAGAAGAGCCCGTTCCAGATGCTCGCGCTCCGTAATATCAATGCCCGTTGCAATGATGTACCGCGGAGGTCCCTCATCTTCCGCCAACGACAGACAGGACCACGCGATCAGCCGCGTCGACCCATCCCGCGTAACCCAATGGCTCTGGCATTCGTGCCCCGTGCAATCCGAAGTCAGGTGAACCAGCCCGGACTTCGATCGCGCAACCTCCTCCGGTAGCTGGAAAAAGTCCCAGATATACTTCCCGCGCACTTCGTCCAATGTGTACCCAGTCGTCAATTCGCATGTTCGATTGAAGCGCACGATGCGCCCCTCCTGATCCAGCACCGTAATCAGGGCACCGACAGTTTCAACGATCCCCGAGACAAAATTCCTCTCCTGCTGAAGAGCTCGCTCCGACTCCTTCAGATCCGAAATATCAAATGCAACCCCATGAATGAACCATGGCTGTCCGTCTGGACGTCTCACCATTCTCGCGTCGCACCGGAACCACACCACTCTCCCGTTCTGCGCAATCACGCGATAGAAAGAACGCAGAGGTTTGCCTGAAACAATCATCTCTGCCGTTTCCAGGGTCCAGCGCTGTTTGTCGTCTGGGTGAATCCGTTCATACCAGCGTGCCGGATCCTCAAGCCAATCCCCGCGCGAGTAACCCAGCGTGGCTTCAATCTCGGGACTGACGTAAGCCTCACTTGTGCCCCGATCGATGTATGCCATGAACACGACTGCCGGTATCTGCTCAAGCAGCGCGCGATATTTTGCTTCGATACTCGACGCCGAGTTTTCAGAAGGGATTTCCTGCATAACCTCTGTTACGCGCTCCCGTGTTCTGAAGGCAGCAGCAACTTCCTGCAGCAGTATTTCTGCTTCTCTCGGACCGGTCTTGGAACCCGTATCTCGGTCCTCTTGGTGAATGTCGGTTCCTGCAATTGATGCCATAGGGGCCCACTCCCTTCCGGCTGTTGACCTCTAGCGATTCTCCTTTACCTTGGAGTTCTTTTGCGGATCTCGAATCTCTGGAGATACTCCCTGAAGATCGCAACTACCGGATCACTCGCGACACCGCACCTGCGATTGGTGCCCGACACATCTTCATGCCTTTCGCCAACACTTCGCAAGGCCGATTTTTTGAAGTCGCCAAAAGAGCTTGCAGCCTCAATGAAATTCTTTCCAAAAGCCCCGGCAGAAAATCTCGATCCGCGACGCGACCATGGCAAGCCTCTCTCCCAGCTTCAGAATTCGAGTGCATCTTGCTGATTCACTTCGGCCTGCGTAGCGATCTGGCAGACTTCTCTATCCCCTCCCGAATCTCTTCTGCGTCGTCCATGTTGCGCAACTCCGCGGCTTCCTTCTTCGTCTTCGGCCGCGCCACTCTCGCCTTCGCCGGTACAAACACTCGCGCATCCGCCGGCAACACCTTGAACGGCCCATCATGCGGATAGGAGTCAAACATCTCGGACAAATCTCCGGCCAGCGCATCCTCCAGGTTCAACGGACCGAGCCCCAGCATTTCATCAATCGTCTTGATAATCGATCCCATGCTGCTATGCCAGTGCGCCACAATTCCCGGCTTCACCCATGGGCTCGCCACAAGCAGAATGCTCCGATGCGCATCAACATGATCCACTCCACCCTGCGCATCATCCTCCGTCACGAACACGGCGGAATCCTTCCAGATCGGCGTCTTCGACAGAAACTCCACGATCCGTCCCAGCGCAAGATCGTTATCCGCCACATACGATGCCCGATAGGTATACCCATCTTTCGGCCGTGGCTCCGCAGTATGATCGTTCGGAAGCCGGATCACAATCAGGCCCGGAATCTTTCCCGCCCCCAGCCTTCGGCTAAAATCCTGCTCGAACTCGATCGCTCTCAGCTGGTCCGGTATCCCGAGATTGAATGTCGGAAAACGCCGGTCGCTCGCTTCAAATACTGGGCGCGGCACCGGGGCATTTAACAGTAGGCGCTGTCCTTCCGGCTCTGCGCCTGCGCGCTCATCATTGCCCTCGACCTCCAGCCCTTCTCCATAATTGAGGATGCCCGGTCCGCTCTCCCTTCCGGTCGCCACATGCTCCCAAAGCGATCCGAACTGCGGCTCATCCTCCGGCATAGGTCCATCGGCACCGCCGAACAGCGCTCGTCTACCTGGCTGCTTGGCTCGCGCATTCCCGTGCCGGCGCTCTCCATAATTCGAAGTCCAGGCAGTGTTGAAGAAAGGCGTTGGGTTGATGCCCATCATCCACCGGTGCCCGTCCGCCGATACATCTGAATCCACGTAGAAGTTATCGCTGATCGCGAACCGCTTCGCCAGTGCATGCAGATTGGGCGTCACCTTCAAGTGCGCCACCTCGGGAGGGGTTGCCCCTTTGTGACCAGCATCCGCGTCGTAGGCCGACCACCCGTCCATTCCAAACCGCGCCAGCGACGCGTCTCCGTTCACTCCCGGTAGATCCCCAAGCACCTCATCGAAAGTCCGGTTCTCACGGATCACAAGGAAACAATGCTTCAATCGGGGCAGTTTTGGCCGATCCGCAATGTTCGCAGCATTCAGCTCAACGACGCGCCGCGTTAACTGCTCCGGCTCGCCGAGATCCACGAGCGGAATCACGCTCAGGCTTCCCAACTCCAGGGACCCGATATAAGTCGGCGCATCTGGATCGTGTCGGCTCCCACCGTTTGGTCCAGTTCCCTTCCCCTTCGCATTCACCACGAAGAGATTCTTCCCTTCCTCATCCACCGCGACTGCTGCCGGATTCCAACCCACAGGGACGTGTTCGATCCCGCGCATCGTCGCTGTATCAAGCACCGCCACCGCATTGATCCCCGACTCCGCCACATACACACGGTCTCCATGTACAGCCACTCCACTCGGCATGACTCCGCGAAGAGGCTTGTGCTCCGCATCCTGAAATTGCGCACCCGAAAACGGCGATAGTGGCTCTTCAGACACCACCCGCGTACCATCCGCACTGACTTTTACCAACGAGTCTGCGTGCGCCAATGCAACAAACACTGCGTCCTCTGCTGTAGCCACACCCGTCGGTGCGCCTCCCCCAATCGTGCCGCCCCCTGATTCCGTGATTCGATCCTCCAGCCTGAGCTTCGCGATCACAACCGGATGTCTCGAATCCCGCAGGTCGATCGTCCACAAGGAGCTTCCCTCATCTGAGTTCTCGTCGCCTAGCCCCGGCACGTGCTTCCCTTCAACTACCGCGCCCTTCCGCGCCGCTTCTGACGGATATCCAAACGGCGGAAATCGCAAGCCGCCCGCCGGATGTTCTCCTGCCGCAACGCCGGGAATGGTTTGATACTCGAATAACCCTGTATTCGTCACGTAAAGCTTCGATCCATCTGGAGAGAGCGCGAGCCCGAACGGATAGCGGCCCGTCCTTACATTGCCGATCTTCTCCAGGGTCTCCGCATTCAACACAACGACTCGCCAGTTGCCTTCATCCGTCACGAAGAGCAGCTTCCCGTCCTTCGAAATTGCCAACGCACCCGCGAAACTCTTCTCAAACTTGGTTCCGCCCACCTCTCCATTCAACGAAGTTTCTTTGGCGACCGCCCAGTCAGCTGTCTGATAAACGCGCACCTTACCCGAATCGCCGGTAGACACGTACAGCAGCTTGCCGTTCGGCGAATACGCGACTCCCGCATCCACCTCAACAGCCGGGTCATTCTCTTCGGCCTTTGGAAAGCGCAGTGTAGTCGGATGATCCGTTGACGGATCATTCAACACATTCAGTGCAAACGGAAATCCAATTGACGGTACCGCAGCCTGCATCCCATCCGGTCGCACAGCCAAAGCAAACGGATACGGCGCAACGGGGATCCACCTTCCAGCCGGCTCAATCTGCCGCCCATTCGGAAGCGTGCTCTTTACCTGCGCTCTTACACCGGTAGACGCTCCTGAAGCACACACTAAAGCCAGACAAACAAAACTGCGATGCCAATTCATGACAACCAGTATCTCCGCAGCGTATGAATCTCAATCGATGTTCTTCGACGATCAAAGGGAGGACGCGGTGGAATGAAATGGGATTCATCTAATCGTCACGGCCATTAGCACAGGCTCCCCTCACTGCACAATCTTGAACTCATCATGCAGGTCCGCCGTCGAACTTCCACCCACCCATACCGTGTAATCTGTCGTTTCAACCACCGGGTGGCCATCATTGTTGTAGAACGATAGCTCTGGAAATCCGAGCTTGAACGTGACCTGCTTCGACTCTCCCGGTTTTAGCGTGACTCTTTCGAATCCCTTTAAATTGCGCACCGGCTGTTCCAGGCTGGCCCCGAGATTCCGCACATAGCACTGCACGATCTCCGCCCCTTCGCGATCGCCCGTGTTCTTCACCGTTGCCGTAACCGTAATCAGATCCTTGGCATTCTCTCGGCTCGCTTCCTTTATCGGAACCGAATGCCTCGAAACCGCAACACTCTCGTACGCGAACTTCGTATAACTCAGCCCGAAGCCAAACGGAAACAAGGCGTCATTTTGCACATCTACATAGCGCGAGAAGAATCGCGAATCTCCACCCGGAGCTTGATTTAGATCGATACCCACCGGCGGCCTTCCCGTTGGAAACTGGTTGTAGTAGAGCGGCTCTTGTCCCACTGTGCGTGGAAAGCTCATCGGTAGTTTCCCACTCGGCGCAACATCGCCGAACATCAAATCGGCAATCGCATTCCCGGCCTCCGATCCTGGAAACCATGCCTCCATGATTGCGGGCACATGCTTGGCCGCCCAACCCAGCGCCAGAGGCCTTCCCGAAAACACCAGCAGCACCACGGGCTTTCCGGCTGCTGCCACTTGCTCGAGCAACTTCTCTTGATTCCCCGGCAGGTCAAGGTAAGCACGAGATCCCGCTTCCCCACTCATTTCAGACGACTCACCTAGCGCCATTACCACGACATCCGCCTGCTTCGCATTCTCAACAGCTTCAGCAAACCCGGCTTCAGAGTCCCCACTGATCTCGGTCCCTTTCGCATACAGCAGAGAACCGCCTGTCTGCTTCATCCGCTGTTCGAGTGCGTCCTTCACAGTCACCACATCAGGCTCTCGCTTCGTCATCCCCCACGCGCCCATCATCTCGCCGGTATCGTCCGCGAGCGGCCCAATCAGCGCAATCTTCTTGACATCCTTCTTCAACGGCAGAACAGCCGCCCTGCCCTCCGTCGCCTGATTCTGGAGCAGCACAATCGCCTCCTCCGCGGCCTTGCGCACCAGCGGCCTGTGTTCTGGAACCGCTCCGGTTATCTCCTTTCCGTCCGCGTAGGGATGCTCGAACAACCCAAGCGCAAATTTCACGCGCAGCACGCGCCGGACAGCCTCGTCCACTACACTCATCGGAACCTGACCCGACTTGATCAGGCCTGGTAACTCCGCGTCGTAGTAGTGCGACATCATATCCATATCCACGCCAGCCGTAAGTGCTTTCCTCGCCGCCGTTGCCGCATTCAGCGCAATTCCGTGGTTCCGCAACTCCATCACCGAGGTATAGTCGCTCACCACAAACCCGTTGAAACCCCACCAATCCCGCAGAACAGTTTGCATCAGGTACGGATTCGCCGACGCAGGCACGCCGTTCAGCGCATTGAATGCGCTCATCATCGTCGCCGCACCTTCCTCAACGGCGGCCTTGTACGGTGGAAGATAGACCTGGTGCAGCCGGCTCATTGACATGTCCGTGGTGTTGTACTCGCGTCCGGCTTCCGCCGCGCCATACGCGGCATAGTGCTTCACACACGCCGCCACGCTGGTCGGCGACGACAAGTCGCCTTGCTGGTATCCGCGCACATAAGCCCGCGCCATCGCCGCACCCAGATACGGATCCTCTCCTGCGCCTTCCTGTGTCCTTCCCCACCGCGGATCCCTTGAGATATCCACCATCGGCGAATAGAACCAGTCCACGCCGCCGGTCCTCGCCTCGCTCGCCGAGATATGCGCAAGCGAACTTACCACTTCCGGATCGAATGTCGCCGCCAGCGCCAGCGGCATCGGATAGATCGTTTTGTATCCATGAATGATGTCCGCCCCGAACATCAGTGGGATATGCAGTCGACTCTTCTCCACCGCCGAGTGCTGCAAAGCGTTCGTCCGCTCCTGCCCAACCGTATTCAGCAGAGATCCCAATCGTCCCGTCGACACCAATTCCATCGCATCAACCGGGTGCGGAGCGGTCGGGTTCTTCCCCGGATTCGCAGTCTCGTCCGCAGTCTGTGCCTGGCCGCTATATCCGCTGTCGCTGTACTGGACCAATTGCCCGAGCTTCTCGTCCAGCGTCATCTTTTTCAGCAGTGCCTCAACCTTCCGCTCAATCACGGGGGAGGCTAGCTGCTTGTTCGAAGGAGCCTTGGTCTTGCCCGCCGATTGCGACTCTGCCGTCGGCGTCCCATGCATAGACAACAAAGCGAAAAACACGATCAACAAAATAGAACAATCGCAACTGCCCAACCGAGTATTCAGAACTTTCCGCAGTAACTTCATCACTCGTCCGCCTCTCCCACCTTCGTTCCTCTTTTGTCCAGCTGTGCAGCAACTCCGCTGAATCTCTCAATTCGACTTACCCGAAACCTCAATCACCGCCAACCCATTTACCGGCAGCGTCAACTCCAATCGCCCATCCTTCAATGCGCTGTCTTCGGGCGTCGGAAATGCCGACGCCTTGTTCATCTCTGTCACTTGCTTTCGTGTCGGATATCTCGGACTTCCCATTGCCGCATATGCCCGCAGTGGATTGCCGTGCGTCTCATCCACCCGCTCGATCACAACTCTTGCACCCGGTGCCACGCCCGCAAACTTCAGCCGGATCGTAGTTGACTTTCCGTCCGCCACCTTGTCCATATCGACAAGGTTCCACGCCGCAACCACAAGCGTGCCGTCCTTCCGTCGTGTCACCAGCACGTCGTCCGTATCGTTTGCGATTCTCTCCTCACCTAGCTTGTGTAGCAGGGCAAAATCGTAGAAGCTTGGCTTCTTGATCATTCCCGGCGCAATCAATCCGAACCCATTGTCGAAAGGCTTCTGCTTCACTCCGCCTTCCTCGAAGACATCGTCAAAAGTCCAGAACGACATCATCTTCACCAGCCCATCGCACTGGCTGATGTCCCTCGCCAGCGCCGGACCCACATACCAGTTATCGCGTGCGCCGAGCTCTCCGTACGACGGCACATTCCATTCCGTCCACATCAGGGGAAGCTCTGGTGAAGCCGATGCCGCAATCTGCCCATGTACTTTCCCGATCGCCTTGCATAACCGATCCCGCATCGGAACGGGATCATGCGTCCCAAACAAATCTTCCACGGTATCGTCTGCGTATCCGTGCGAGGAGACAAAGTCCACCGGCACATGCTGGTCGTTCACGTGCTTCAAAAATTCCGGAATCCAGTGAGCTGAAGAACTTGACGGCCCTCCAACCCGTATCCGTGAATTCACCGCCTTCAGCGCCCGTGCCGTGTGATCGTAAAGCTCAAAATAGGTGGCTTGCTTCGGCTCCCCCGCCCAGAAATCGATGTTCGGCTCGTTCCACACCTCGAAATACCACTGCGCCACTTCATCGATCCCATACCGATCAACCAGGTGTTGCGCAAAAGCGCGTATCAGCCCATCCCACTTCGTATAATCCTTCGGCGGCGAAACATTTTGCTTGTACCAGAACGGATGAATCGCCTTTGGATCCGAAGCCAGCTTGTACGGCATGAAGCTGATCTCTACAAAAGGCCTTACTCCACGATCGAGCAGCCCATCGTATATCTGGTCCACGTAGGTGAAGTTATAGACCGGCTTTCCTGTTTCATCCTCGTCATACACCCCAACCTCATCATGCAGAATCGCGTGAAACCGCACATACCGCATGCCAACGTCATCGTGAACGCTCTTCAGATCCTCCCGGTAGTTTGCCCGCAGCGCAAGAATTGCCCTGCCAGACCCGAAAGTCTCTTCCCAGAAATGCGGGAAAGCGTGACCACTCCCTTTCGCATCAATTGAGACTTCCTGCACAGGTGCCTGCGCGAGCAGCGAACCCGCAGCAATCATCAAAACAGCAAGCGCGATCCAAAACCGACTCATCATCTGTCACGCCTTTTCTCGACTCGGCGGTCTATAACAGTAGTGAAGGACTGACGTCGAAGGAGCCTTCTGCGCCGCCACAGCCGGCGCTCAGAGGACCGGTTAGCTTCGCGGCAGCCCTGCAATCGCGCATGGTCGGCAATCACATCTCGAGCACCAGGCGCCGTCAGTTTCTCCAAGCCCTTGCTGCACTCTCGGCCACGACGCTTGTTCCACGCCGCCTCTGGCCTTTTGCCTCGCAGGCTGGCGCGGCTCCGGTGCCACCTCCAACGATCCGCTTTGAAGAGATCGCCCAACAGGCTGGCCTCCATTTCGTCACGCGCAATTGCGCCACACCCAACAAAAACCAACCCGAAACGATGGTTGCCGGCGTTGCGCTGTTCGACTACAACAACGACGGATTCCTCGACATTTATTGCGTCAACGGCGCCGAAATTCCTTCGCTCGAAAAAACCTCGCCCGACTATTGGAACCGTCTTTACCGCAACAACCACGACGGCACCTTCACCGACGTCACGGAAAAAGCCGGCGTCGCCGGAGCAGGCTATGGCATGGGCGTCGCCATTGGTGACTACGACAACGATGGTCGCGCCGACATTTTCGTTGCCAACGTGACCGGCAATCAGCTCTTTCACAACAACGGCGATGGGACATTCACTGACGTCACCGCGAAGGCGGGCGTTGCTGGTGCGCAGGCCCATGGCAAGAAGATGTGGTCGGTAGGCGCGGGCTGGTTCGACTACAACAACGATGGTCTCCTCGATCTCTTTGTCGTCAACTACTGCCATTGGGAAGTGAACAAGGACCCCTATTGCGCGCTCAAAGAAGGTGTGCGCGGCTACTGTCATCCCAACCAGTACGCGCCGCTCCACAACACTCTCTATCGCAACAACGGCGACGGCACTTTTTCTGACGTGTCTCACGAAACCGGTATTGATGCCTTTCTTGGAAAAGGCATGGCCGTCACCTTCGCCGACATCGACGGCGACGGTTTTCTCGACGCTTTCGTTACAAACGACACCATGCCCAACTTCCTCTTCCACAACATTGGCGGAAAGAAGTTCGAAGAGATTGCCGTATCTGCAGGCGTCGCCTATTCGCTCGATGGCAACGCGCTCTCCGGCATGGGTGCTGATTTCCGCGACGTCAACAACGACGGCCGCCCCGACATCTGGCACACTGCCGTCCAGCACGAAGACTTTCCCCTTTACACCTCTCAGGGCGGCAACGTCTTCGCAGATTCCACTGTCACCAGTGGCCTCGGCCACCTCACCAATCGCATGACTGGCTGGAGCAACGGCGTCTACGATTTCGACAACGACGGATGGAAAGACCTTTTCGTCGCTCGCGCCAACGTGATGGACAACATCCAGCAGGCTATCCCCGCGCAATCCTACCCCGAGCCCAACAGCGTCTTCCGCAATCTCGGCAACGCCAAATTCCAGGATGTCAGTTCCAGCGCCGGACCTTCGTTTCAGATCCCTGCAGCGCACCGCGGCGCAGCCTTCGGCGATATCTTCAATACCGGCCGCATCGATGTCGTCGTCACCAGCCTCAATGAGTCCATCAAGCTCTTCCGCAACGTCGGCGCCACTGGCCAGCACTGGATTCTTATCCGCCTCGTAGGCACGCGCAGCAACCGCATGGGCCTCGGTGCACAGATCCGCATCACTACTCCCGACGGCCGCATGCAATGGAACGAAGCAACAACCGCCGTTGGCTATGCCTGCTCCAGCGATCCTCGGGTTCACTTCGGCCTCGGATTGAATAAGACGATCAAAGAAATCATGGTCACCTGGCCCAGTCGCAAGGTTCAGGAACTCACGAACGTTTCCGCGGACCAGATCATCACCATCGAAGAGCCAAAGGCCTGACGCGCATACACACTCGGATCTCTTCCAACTCGCTAGCGCTTGCATCTATTGCTTCGATCTCGCGTCCATCGCGTCCGTAATCTCAATCGATTCCACACCCGCCGCTTGTTCCGCCTGCTTCTTCCGCGCAAACTCCGCCCGCGCTCGCGCCGCATCTTGAACCCTGCCCACCTGCGAGTACGCGTTCGCCAGCGATATGTCGATCTTTGCCTCTTGTGGGAATGCCTTACCCGCCGCCTCCAACTCCGGAATGGCGCGCCGGTATTCCCCCGTCTCCAGCAGCAGCAGCCCGAGCAGATAATGCCCCAACGGCAACTCCGGCTGCAGCTTCACCGCTTCTTCCGCGAACTTCAGCCCCGCCTCGGGATTCCACTTGTACTCCGCAGCCGCAATCCGCAACCGCGGCAAAACGCCCTTCGGCTGCTCGGCAATCTCCGCCTCAAACTCCTTGATCGCTCCATCGTGATCTCGTGCATCCTGCAGCATGCGCCCGTAGGCGTAATGCAAAAGCGGATAGTGCGGCGCGCTCCCCATCACACTCTCAAATTCCCTTTTAGCCGCGTCGTACTCTTTCGCTCCACTAAGGCAAGCGGCCCGGCCTACGTGCTGCACGACCTGCGCCGCTTCGCTACTCGCCTCAGGGGGCGCAGCATCTCGCATTCGCAACGCCACCATCCCGAATGTCGCGGCAAGTTCGACGGTCCGGGAGCCGCCAAGACACAGCGAAGAGAGAGCACCCTTCGCCGCCTCAAACCGCCCCGCTCTCTGCAGCAGCACTCCCTCGTGAAACATCACCACGTCCCGTAGCTGCTGGTCTTCGAGCACACCCATCTTCTCGCTCTCTTGTATGTCCTTCAATGCGCGGCCGGGCTGCCCCAACTCAAACTCACACAGCCCCAGCATTGCCCGCGCTGTGCCATGCTTCGGGTCGATTGCCAGCACCTTCTCAAACGCCAGCTCGGCCTCCGCATATCGATCGCTGTCATACTGCAACGTCCCCAGCGACCACCACCCCTCTGCCCATTTCGGATCGATCGCCAGCGCCCGATGGTAGAACTTCGCGGCATCATCCAGCCGCCCCGAATCTCGCGCCTCATCAGCTTTCTTCTGCAATGAAGCAAGATCGGGCGATGCCCCTCCCGCACCTCGCCTCTTGGTGACGTGGGATTGCCCAGACGCCAGGGCACCCACTCCAGCGAGGCCGATCGCAATCACAAGAGTCATCGTCAGCTCTGTAAAAGCTGAAACCGTGTCCCGCATTGAACTCCGCAGCAACATCGCTCCAGAAGAAAGATTCTCATTTCAGCAGCAAAGAGAAAAGCCGTCGCCGAGCGTCTTCACTGCGGCGCATCGCCGACGGCTCAAGATTGTGCATCTCCTCGCCCCGTGGAGCGGGGAGAAATGGAAGGCCACTTTAGAACTTGAAGTGGAATTCGCCCTCAATCGTCCGCGAGCCAAGGGCTTTGTTTGCACGCCCGAAGTTCGTGTCCGTGATATTGCTGTCGACTTCGATCAGGTTCACCTTGTTAAACACGTTGAACGCATTCGCGCGGATCTCGAGACGGGCATTTTCACCCAGCACTTTCATCCGTGGCAGTCCAAACGCCTTCGTCGCGGCAAAATCCAGGTCTGAGTAGCGCGGTCCGTAGAACGCATTACGCCCGACCCCCGGAGCCTGCGGAAGGGCCGACGGGGTCGGTACGGAATTGATATCGCTCCAACCTCCGCTCGCATTGTCGATTACGTCGGGCTGCGTAAAGTACGAAGTGCCGCCGTTCGGGAAATGCCCTGCTGCAGTCTTGAAAGAATCTGTAGACTGGTCGCTTGACGCTCCGCCCTTGAAAGATGTTGGCCGCAGATCGCAGTCTCCGTTGTTCGGATAGAACGCGTTGCACCCAAGCCCTCCATAGTGCGGGTTATACGGGAATCCCGAGTGATAGACGAAGACCGGGCTGAATGTCCAGCCTCCCAACAGCTTCTCCGCCATCGAATTGCCATGGAAGAGCACCGGCGACCACATCCCGAACATCTTGATCGTGTTGCGTACGTCGTAGTCTGAGTTGCCCCAGTTCTGCCCAGGCAGCCACTGGTAGTCAGACTGCGTGAACGGTCCCGACCCGCTATCCAGCGAATGCGCCCACTGGTATTGCACGTCCGCTTCGAACGTGTGTGAAAACTGGTGGCGAAGCTCGGTTCTCAGGGCGTTGTAGCTCGATGTACCTGTGTCCTCGTACCAGTCAATGAAGTTCACAGCCGGATTGAATGCAAGCGTCCCAGCCAGAATTTGCGGAGCGTATTTGTTGTAGAGGTTGTACTGCAGCGGCAGATGACGGCCCGAGCTGCCGGTGAAACCCAACGTCGCCACCCATTGGTGGCCAAGGTCATATTGGCCCTCCAGGGAATAGCGATACACATAGGTCGTTTTCAGCTTCGGATCGATTCCCGTGATATTCACCGCGACGCCGCTCGTCGGCAGATTCGCCGAATTGAAGGTCGAGATCAGCGCCGGATTCGCGGGCAGTGATCCGTAGGTAAATACGTCATTGATCCCGTAGACGATCTTGTTGCCGGTGAGCGTATTGCTGTTTGTCAGGAACGGCGGATCGAATCGAGTATTCGTCGTGATCGCCTGCTCTAGACCGTTAAAGGGCATCCCGAATCCACCGCGAAGAACCAGCTTGCCTCCGTCTCTGATCGGCATCCAGGCAAACCCGACCTGCGGTCCGAAGTTCCCCTTCTGCGCATCTACTTGGGGTTTATTGAGCGTAATCGCCAGGCCGGTGAAGGTGCTCGATCCGCTACCGAGATCCAGGCGCGGATTGTTGCCGATCTTCTCCGTCATGCCTCCGAAGTACTCCCAGCGCAGTCCAAGGTTCACTGTCAGGTTCGGCTTCATCTTCCAGTCGTCCTGGACGAATACCGAAGGAATGTTCTGCCGGTCATCTTTCCGCGACATCGTCGGAATACCCGTCAGCGGATCAGCTCCGTTGATGGCCTCCGTCTGCGGAGCATCGTTCAGGAAATCCCAGTAATTGTTGAAGTAGAAGTTCTCGCTGGCAGCCCACGTTGCCGAGTCCAGTTGGGCTAGTTTTGTGTACTGTCCGCCAAACTTCAGGTTGTGGCTCCCATGCACCTTCGTCAGCACATCCTTGAAGTTCAATGTCCACTGGTCAAATATGCTCCCGATGCTTGGAGCAATGCCATGCGGTCCGGGATCTGGGAATGCTGCAAACGAATTGGAATTATCTTCATGGTTTATGTTCGCGGAGGGCAGGCCCGCCGGAATCTGCGGATTGTCCTTCAGTTCATTCCATTTCCACCCCGCCATGTCGGCCCGGGCTTCATTCAGCATCGTGCCGCTGAAGGTGTGGTTGTAGAGCAACCCCATCGAGTAATTCTTTGCATTGTGGTGAAAGAAGTTCATCGAACGATCCGAGAAACTATCCGCCTTCACCGGCACATAGTAGATATTCCCGGCGATGAGGTCTTTCCCCGTCATCTGGTAGTCCGCGCGCCCGTTGTACTGCGTGTTGATCGTATTGTTCGGGCCCTGGGTAGCCACATAGAACATGTCTGCGTTTCCATCCATGTTCGCTGCGTAGCTGCCTGTTCCGTCACCACCGAGACCCGGATGGAAAGTCTTCACTCCGCCCACGATTGTCGGATCTGAATAAGAGGGATCATGCGCTCCAACCCCGATCGTCAAGGGCCTGCCCAGATCGAGACCCTGCCCCTGGATGAAATTGCAGTTCACACCCTGGATCAGGCCAACATCCGCGCACTTGTGAGGATCGCCCGCGCCTTCCAGAACGCTCGTCGCGGAAACGCCGACGCCCTTCACGCTCAGAAACTTGTTCGCGTTTGTCCCCGACGTTGAGGCGCTGTCGAAGCTGGGCGTCTCATACCAACCGCCATCATCTTGCGTGCCGTGGTTGCGGATCGTGTCATAGCCGAAGAAGAAGAACAGCCGGTCGTGAATGACCGGACCGCCCACTGTTCCGCCGAATTCATTGAACCGCGCATTGTTGCGCTGCGGGTTATTGTCGGGACTGTATCTCTGATACGCATTCAACCCGGCACGGTCCAGCTTGAACAGTCCCGTCCCATGGAATTGATTCGTACCGTTCTGGGAGATGATCTGGATCTGCGCGCCGCTGAAACGCCCTGATTCCGCGTCATACGGATTTGTGACAACCTTCATTTCTTTGATCGTGTCCGGGTTCGGCGTAATCACCGCAGCCGATCCCCACGTCACGCTCGTTACCTGAACACCATCGATCGTGATGCCGTTCGTATCGTTGCGGCCGCCGTTCCCAAATACCTGAGGCTTGTTCTCCGTCATGTACGGTCCGGTCGAATTCCCCGCGCTGCCATCTCCCTGGTTGCCGGGCAGAGCATACGTTCCGCCACCCGGCTGCTGCGAAGAATCACCAAACATGCCCGGCGCCAGGTTCGCAAGCTGCAGCGGATCGCGTCCGAAGTCCGGCATCTTCGCCAGGTTCTCCTGCGTGATCGTGCCGCTAATACTTCCGGTAGCCGTGTCAATCGCTGGCGCGTCTCCGGCGTTCACGGTCACTGTCTCAGTCGTCCCGCCAGTTTCCAGCACAACATTCAGCGAGTTCGCCTGCTCGGCGATGATACGAACTCCGTCAAGGTGCTTCTTCTTGAACCCGTCGCGCGCGACCTCAAGCTTGTACGTGCTCGGCGCGAGTTGGTTGAAGACAAAGTTGCCATCGGGATTGCTCGTGGCCGTGATCGCTCGATTCGTTTCTGTATCAGTGAGAGTCAGCTGCGCCCCTGGGATCATTGCACCCTGGGAATCGGCAACCGTCCCCTGTAGGCTGGCTCGGTATTGGGCTTGGACGGGAAGCGCACACAGGGTAAGCACCACCATGGCGACGGTCCACAACCGGGCCTGAAGATGCGCAAATATCCTGTGTTCCCAGCCCGTCTGTCGAGAGCTGAGTACATTGTTTTCCTGCATCACGATCTCCTGAAATTCGGTTACAAGGGGGAATAGCGAACACATCTCATTCTCGTAGGGCACAATCGTTTGTGCTCATTGCGCAAACGATTGCGCAATCGAACAATAGGTAGCACCGCCGCTATCCTGTTGTCAACAATGATCATTTCCTCTTTTGCGACGTGCTCGTCGCCCCATCTCACAAACCTTCAACTTCCCCTCAACTAATTCGTTTGAGCTATCAATCTCCCTAACCTCCGGCTCCGGCCCGTCACGAACCCGATCTTCGACCCTTGAACCGTCCGTCGCACCGGGGCGTGTATGCTTGTCCCGGCATTTCCGTCGGAGGTACACCGCCCTTGCCACCAGAAGTTCGACAGCTGATCCAACAAACCGCTATCGAGAGAAAAAGATGAAAAACTTCTCTCCTTATTTCTCAATGCGCAACGTCCTGGTTGCACGAGTATCCTTTTGCCTCATCATGGCCGCAGCTTGCAGCATTCCAGCACGCGGCCAGAACACCGGTGACTACTACCGGCACATCATTTTCGATAACAGCCTCACCCACGATACCTATTACCACACCCAGGCCCAGACCAACGGCCAGAGCTTCGTCGAAGAGCAAAAGGGCCGTCTGCCCGTCGACTCCGAGCACTTCCGCACTCCGCCAAACGCCATTCGCCTCACTTGGCAATCCGCACCGGATAGCGGATGGAACGCGCAAATCTCCGTGCTCAACTTCCGCAACCGCCGCCCCGGACTCGATGGCCACAACCTCTACTTCTGGCTCTATGCTCCTCAGGCAATCGCCGCCACCGACCTGCCCAAACTCGTGCTCTCCAACTCACCCGAGGGCCTCCAGGTTGCCGAATTTCCCGCCAGTTTCAGCACCCCGCTCCCATTGGGCAAATACACCGGCAACATTCCCGCCGGTAAATGGATCGAACTCCGCATCCCCTTCTCCGATATCACCACTGCTTCTATCTATCCCTTCAATCCTTCGTTCCTCCAGAGCCTCACCTTCCATCAGGATCGTCCCGACAACGTCCGACACTCCCTCATCATCGATGAGATCCGCGTTGCTGATGCATCTTCGTCTTCGGCATCTCTGCCCACTCCCGCTGACCTGCGAGCCACAGGGTACGACCGCCACATCGAGTTAGAATGGTCCTCCACTGATCCCCCCGCTCTCGCACGCTACGTCGTCTACCGCGCTCTCGACAACGGCCCATTCAAACCAATCGGTATCCAACTCCCCGGCTTTCACCGCTACGAGGATTTCCTCGGTAAATCCGGTGTTCACGCGCGCTACAAAATCGCCGCCGCGGGATGGAACTACCGCGATTCCGCGCAATCGAACGAAGCCGAGGCCTCCACTCGAGAACTCAGCGACGACGAACTTCTCACCATGATGCAGCATGCCTGCTTCCACTACTACTGGGACGGCGCCGATCCCCACTCCGGCATGGCTCGCGAAAATATACCCGGCGATGATCGCATCGTCGCCACCGGCGCAAGCGGCTTTGGCATCATGGCCCTCGCCGTTGGCGTCGACCGGCATTTCATCACCCGGACTGAAGGCGTCGAGCGTCTCACTAAAATCGTCAACTTCCTCGATCAGGCCGACCGCTATCACGGCGTCTGGTCGCACTACATGAATGGCGCGACCGGCCGCACCATGCCCGTTTTCGGAATGCTCGACAACGGCGGTGACCTCGTCGAAACCTCATTCCTCGTGCAAGGCCTCCTCGCCGCGCGCGGATACTTTCACGGCTCCGATCCTGCCGAGCAGACTCTCTTCAAACGCATCACCGCGCTCTGGGAATCCGTAGAGTGGAATTGGCATCGTCAGACTCCCACCAGCGACTTTCTCTACTGGCACTGGTCGCCGCAATGGGCCTATCAGGTCCACCATCCCCTCATCGGATGGAACGAGGTGATGATCACCTACCTGCTCTCCATCGCCTCACCCACGCACGGCGTGCCAGCCTCGATGTACTACTCCGGCTGGTCTTCGCAGTCTGAAACAGCGCAGCATTACCGCGAAGGATGGGGCGGCACCAAGGACGGCAATCATTACTCAAACGGCAACACCTACTTCGGCATCAAGCTCGATGTCGGTGTCGGCCGCGGCGGTCCGCTCTTCTTCACCCACTACTCCTTCATGGGAATGGACCCGCACGCGCTCCGCGACCGCTTCACCAGTTCATATTTCGAGAACAATCGCAACATCGCGCTCATCAATCGCGCCTATGTCACCGCCAATCCCAAGCACTACGCCGGTTACGGTCCCGACGCATGGGGACTCACCGCCAGCGACGGCCCTATCACCTACGTCGCCCAGGCGCCCGACGAGGCTGACGACATCGGCAACATTACGCCCACCGGTTCCCTTGCCTCCATGCCCTACACTCCTGATGCGTCGATGGCCGCGCTCAAGCACCTCTACCGCGACTACGGCGACACAATGTGGGGCATCTACGGCCTGCGCGATGCCATCAATCCCAATGCCAACTGGGTCTCGCCCATCTTCATGGGACTCAACCAGGCGCCCATCGTCGTCATGATCGAAAACCACCGTTCCGGCATCGTCTGGAAATCCTTCATGTCCAACCCCGAGATCACCACCATGCTCAAGAACCTCGACGACGCCACGAAAAAACAGACGAATCCCTGATTCCAGACTTGTCAGAAACTTGAAACTGGTGCCCAGATCTCGCTTCTGAGACTTGGAAAGGGGTTCACTCGGGAAGGAGCAGACCCCGCGCGCGGCATCGCTAATCCTCCTGTTGCAGGACCTGCTCCAGTTGCTTCTTGTACTTGGCCTGTCTTCCGGTCTTGGGTTTCTCGTCCACCACGCGCACAGGCTTGGGCTGCCCAACGCGCTCGCGAGCATTCGCCTTCACAGCTTTGGTGGCTGAGAACTTTGCTGGTTTCTTCCGGGCCATCGCAGTACAAGTATCAGGCAACATGAGCCAGGCTGGCTATCGCGTTCCGCGCCAGGAACACATCTCCGTCTATTTCGGACCGAGGTTGATCGAGGACAGTCTATTAGTGGCGAAAAGATTCCTTTTTGGACGAGTAGTTATAGGACGCCGGTTTCAACTGCGCTGTCGGCGGCGGTCCCTCTCGCTCTGGTTCAGCGTCATCAGAACCGACCAGCTCTCGGAAATCCTCAACGAACGAGATGACGATTACCACCGCCGAGCCCGCCATCCCCACAAAGAATAGAACCACAATCAGATCGATCAGAAATTTGCCAATCGCGTACATGGTCGCAGTATTCCGCGCATCCCGGTAGCGAGAGCTAAGGGCAACATAAGGGGTTCATAAAAATGGTCCGCCGATCCCAGACGGGGCACGCCGGACATCCAGCTGTCCCGCCCTCGAGGATTACTATGGAAGAGTCCTGCCAGAGTGAAAGTGTCTGGCTTCATCTCGCGAGGCTCTGCCGCGGAGTTTTCCACGGTAGAGCTTCTTCAATTAGCGGAGTAGCAGCCACATGGAAGAACGGGATTTTTTCAACGAGACCACCGAAACTCGCACTCACAACCTCACCTGCCCCAAGTGCGGGCAGCCCGGCGACTACAAGGTCACCTGGATCGTTCGTCGTAAGCGCCCCCAGCTTCCCCGCCATGCGGACGAACGCGACCGCGCCAGGTTTGCCAAAGCGCAGTCTTACATGGTCCGGCGCGACGACAAGCTCTCCTGCATAAATGTCCGTTGCCGCAAGCCTTTTGAAATCACTAGCCTCCAATCCCTCGCCTTCCTGGGTGAATCGTGATCGAGTGCTGGACTTCTCAAATCGACGCCGAACGGCGGTCCTGTCAGGATACGGAACATCGCATCCGTTATACCTGATTTTCACCACACTGCAATTCGCTGCAGCATCGACCTGTTTTCCTGCACAGCGGTAGAAACCGGCCGCCCTCATATGATTGAATCTAAACAGTGAGCTGCCCGCGGCCAATCTGGTCGGCTGTGGCCTCCCCAGGAGACTCTGATGGCCAATTCCCTCCTTCCACCCGAAGAGCGCAATCTCACCCCCGACCAGGTCGAACTGCTCGACAAGCGCCGTGAGTGGGGACATACCCTCCTCGTTATCGCCTGCCAGTTCGCCGTTATCGCCACCGTTCTTCTCCTCTGGGTTGGCCAGGATCTCACCTACTCCCCCGGCTGGGTCCACCCGATGGCCTTTTATTTTGCAATTGCTGTCGGCCTCGTTCTCGTTCTCGGCGTCACCGGCTTCATCCTTCGTTCCGGGACCCCGCGCATCGACTGAACCTCTCTGCAATCAATCTGTATCCATGAAGAGCCGGCGTTAGTGCCGGCTCTCGCACTTAAGATCACCTGCAAAGCAGGACAAAACGGTATAGCCTGAAAGTGTGCCGATGGCCGCTCCTTCCCCAACAACATCCGCCGAAATCTCAACGACGCGCCGCCTCACCGACAGCCACGGCCGGGTCATCCACGATCTCCGTGTCTCCGTCACCGACCGCTGCAACTACAAGTGCGTCTACTGTCGTACCGGCGAATACGGCGCTCAATACCCTGAGCTCGCCATCAACGAATACCTCCGCCTTATCAAACTCTTCGTCAGCCTCGGCATTGAGAAGGTCCGCCTCACCGGGGGCGAACCCCTCCTCCGCAACGGCCTTATCGAATTGATCCAGGAGCTCGCCGGCCTGCGCACTATCTCCGGCGAATCTCTCGATATCGCCGTCACCACCAATGGCCACCTTCTCGATAAAATGGCCGCCCCGCTGAAGGCCGCTGGACTCAACCGCGTCACCGTCAGCATGGACGCCGTCGATGCTCCCACCTTCGAGCGCATCACCCGCGTCCCCGGCAGCTTCAAAAAAGTCCTCGCCGGGATTCGCGCCGCCAAAGACGCCGGCCTCATCCCGCTCAAGATCAACTGCGTCCTCCTCCGCGGTTTCAATGACAACGAAATCGAAGGCTTCGCCCGCTTCGCACGAGAAGAAGACGTCATCGTTCGCTTCATCGAGTTCATGCCCCTCGAAGAAGGCCGTCTCTGGACTCCAGAAATCGTCGTAACGTTAAAGGAAATCACGGACCGAATCAACCGCGAACTGCCCCTCGTACCGGTCGCGCCACGCGAGCCCAGCGAAACCGCTCGCCGCTACACCTTCGCCGACGGCATCGGTGAAATCGGCATCATCGCTCCCGTCAGCCAGGCGTTCTGCGGTGCTTGCAGCCGCATCCGTCTCACCTCCGACGGCAAAATCCGTACCTGCCTCTTCTCCCAGGTTGAACACGACCTCTACGGCCGCATGCGCGGCGGCCAATCCGATGCCGAGCTCTCCGACTACATCGTCCGCACCATCGATGAAAAGGAAGCTCGCCACCATATCGGTGAACCCGGTTTCCTCAAACCATCCCGCTCCATGGTCCACATCGGCGGCTAAGATTTCTTCCCTCCCCGTTCCGCTGCCCCTCGTCCCCTTGTCCACTGATTTCTCTTCCCTGTTCCCTGTTCCCTGTTCCCTGATCTCTGTCCCCTCGTTCCCTTGTCCCCTTGCTCCCTGCCGCCCCGTGACTTTAGTACATCCCCACCCCGACCAAAGATATCCCACGTTCGTAATTTGCGCGCTCGTATATGCCAAAATTGCTCAGCAGAAGGAATCTCCCCCTGTCGTGCATTGATGACTCAATCAACTGAGAATCGCATTCCCCTCGATGACCTGATGGTCTTCCATCAGCTTGCGCGATCCCTCAACTCAAGCCTCGACCTCGACACCGTCCTGCGCACCATCCTCGAGCAGATGGAACGGCTCATCACTGCGGATATGTGGACGCTGCTCATGATGGACGACTCACGCTCCGAGCTCTACTACGCTATCGCCTCTGGCAATGGGGAAAGCTCACTCCGCGATCTCCGCGTCCGCGTCGGCGAAGGCGTCGCTGGCTGGGTCGCCGAACACGCCGAAACTCTGATCGTGCCTGAGTCGGAAGACGATCCCCGCCTCCACGAAACTCTCAGTGCGGATCATCGCGTGGTCCGTTCCGTCATCGCCATGCCTCTCCGCGGCCGTAAAGGCGTCCAGGGCGTCATAGAAATTCTCAATCCGCGTGCAAGCCAGATGAGCGATTACACCATCGCCTTCCTCCATATCCTCTGCGACCACGCCGCTATCGCCATCGAAAACGCACACGACGTCGCGCATATCCAGCAGCTCACCATCACCGACGACACCACCGGCCTCTACAACGTCCGCCATCTCTACAAGGCTCTCGAACTGGAGGTCGAACGCTGCCAACGTCACGGAAGACCCGTCAGCCTCGCCTTCATCGACCTTGACCGATTCAAATCCGTGAATGACGTCCACGGCCATCTCGTCGGCAGCGAACTCCTTGGCCGCGTCGGCGCGCGCATCAAACAAATCGCTCGCCCCAAAGATATGTGTTTCCGCTACGGAGGCGACGAGTTCGTTGTGATGATGCCCGAAACGACCGCGGGAGAAGCGCTGGTTGCCGCCACCGATCTTCACTACGAACTCATCAACACTCGCTTCCGCATGAACAGCGGCCTCGAACTCACCGCCAGCGCCAGCATAGGCCTCGCCACCTGCCCGCCTGAAAACGCCGTCCATGCCATCATTGGCACCGCCGACGCCCGCATGTACGCCGTGAAAAACACTGGCCGCGGCAAAGTTCGCGGCACATAGTCATGCCCTAGCCCCTGGTCCTGGACCCTCTCTTCTCACTCCCTTTGTCGTTCCCCATCATCGCTTCGATCTGCCTCCGCCAATCCAGCGAGTCCACAAACGCTCTCGACTCTCGCCAGTTCGGCTCCACAATCACGTGCAATTCCAGATACACCCGCGTCCCCAGCAGAGACTCGATCTGCTTCCGCGCTCCTGTCCCAATTTCCTTCAGCTTCGCGCCACCCTTCCCAATCAGAATCGCCTTCTGCCCATCGCGTTCGCAGTAGATTGCCGCCGCAATCCGCGTCAGCGGAAGCCGAACCGGCCCTGAACCTTTCTTTGCAGTGCGCGGCTCTTGTTCAGGCGGCTCTTCGTATCTCTCGATCACCACCGCCGCAGCATACGGAACCTCCTCGCCCGTCTCGACCAGAATTCGCTCCCTGATCAGCTCCGCCACCATGAATCGCATTGGCTGATCCGTGTACTGATCTCTTGGATAGAACCGTTCTCCCACCGGCAGCGCATCCACAATCTTTCGAACCAGAATCTCCAGCCCGTCCTTCTTGCGCGCGCTCACCGGAATCACTTCCGCGAAGTTGTACTGCTTCGTGAGCGTCTCGATCAGCGGCAGCAGAACGTCCTTCGCCACGAGGTCAATCTTCGTCAGCACAAGGAACACCGGGCAATCCAGCCCCTTGATCAGCGAAAACAGAAATTCTTCCTCGCTCGCCCAATTCGAAGATCTGTGTTGATGCGCCTGCCCCGGTTCTCCCCCAGCCTCAAGCTGCACCCGTCTGCTCGCGTCAACCAGCACCAGGACAACGTCGCGCGTCTCCAGCGCCTCATGCACTTCCTGCAGCATTCGCCTGTCCAGCTGCGAAGCAGGCTTGTGCACCCCCGGCGTGTCCACAAACAAAATCTGCGCCGCGGTATGGACCTTCTTGCGCGCAGCTACCTCCAGCACGCCCATGATCCGGTTGCGCGTCGTCTGCGGTTTCGCCGTGACAATCGCCACCTTCTCGCCCGTCAGGGCATTCAGCAGGGTGCTCTTCCCCGCATTTGGCCGCCCCAGTATCGCCACAAATCCAGACTTCAATTCAATTCACTCCCTGCCAACTAATTCCCATTCCAGAAATCCTGATCACTGTTCCCTCGTTCCCTTGTTCCCTCGTCCCCTGCCTCTACGGCATCGCCGTCGCTTCTTCCTGCGCAGGCGGATAAATTCTCAACCGATCCACTCTCCGGTCCGTCGATTCCACCACCTGGATCCGCAATCCGCTGTGCTCCAGCAGAACCACCTCTCCCGGCAGCGGGATCCGGCCCTCAACCTCACTTACCAGTCCGCCGACAGTCGTCGCCTCGTACTCCTCATTGATCTCCAGCTGATCTCCGAACAGCCGCGACAACTCGCCAACAGGAAAATCACCCGGCACCACCCACGCCCCGCTCGGCTCCTCCTGCGGGTCACCAATGTGACCATCCTCTTCGTGCTCGTCGCGGATATCTCCGACAATCTCCTCCAGCAGGTCCTCGATCGTGACCAGCCCCGCGACTCCACCATATTCATCGATCACGATGCGCATATGCTGCTTCTCGCGCTGCATCTCGCGCAGCAACTCATATCCACGCTTGGTCTCCGGCACAAACACTGCCGGCTGCTGAATGCTTGCCACCGTCCGGCTCCGCGCCTCTTCATCGCTGATCTGCAGCAGATCGTGCGAAAACGCGATTCCAGTAATCGAATCAAGCGTTCTGTCATACACCGGCACCCGCGAGTAGTTGTGCTCCTTCAGCTTCTCCAGAAAATTCTCCAGTGTGATCGAATGCTGCACCGCAAAAATCTGCGGACGCGGCGTCATCACCTCGCGCACCAGCTTGTCGCCAAACTCCACCGCCGACCGCACCAGGTCCCTGTCGCTCTCCTCTAGAATCCCCTCTTCTTCGCCCGCCTCCAGCAGCGACTCTACATCTGGCGCTGCGGGCTCCTCATTCTGCGCTGCCGGTGCCTCTGCCAGCGATGCAAGCGAAAAGAAGAATCGAATCACCGCTGTAATCGGAGTCATCAGCCACAGCAGCAGCCGGATCGGCCAAACCAGCTTCGCCGCCCATCTCCCCTTCGTTTGCGTGAACAGCAGGTTCGGCAGAATCTGGTTGCAGAACAACAGCACCAGCAGCACCACAAGCACTGCCTGCGTAATCTCTGCAAAGTTCGGCCGCCCGGCATGCGGAGCCCGATCGAACAATACCGCTCCAACCGCCAGCGCAATCGTTCCAAGTGTTAACTGCTGCAACACCGCCGCGCACAACGCCGCGTGCTCCCGCGTCAACCCGATCAGCGGCTCAACCTTCTCTTCCCATTCATCCAGATTGTCCTGAACTTCGCGCGGCAGAATCTTCCCAAACTCCGAGTACACACGGCTAATGTACGCCGCAAACGTGTCGACCAGCGCCACCAGCACGAGCAGCAGGATCGTCGTCCAGCTCATGCCTTCCACCTCCCGATCGGGGTGGCAGTTTTGAAAGGGCACGGCTTTAGCCGTGCCGAAACGTATGCTGGCCGAAGGTGGGCCTTAGCCCCTGCGGGAGAGTGAATAAGCTTCATGAGCGCACACTCCGCTCAATCAACCCATGCGGCAGCCGCAGCTTCTCTCTCAACTTCTCCTCGCGCCGCGCCATCTCACCGCCATCTGTCTCGTGATCATACCCGGCCAAATGCAGCAGCCCATGCAGTATCAGCACCTTGATCTCCGCTGCAAGCGCATGCCCCAACCCCGCAGCCTGCCTACGTGCCGTGTCCACGCTGATCGCAAGATCCCCGACAATTCGCTCGGGTGCCCCTGAGACTGTCCTGAGTTTGGCGGGTGCCCCCGATCCCTCGCCTTTGAGGACCGGGGAATACGCCGGAAACGACAACACATCTGTAGCCTTGTTCTTGCCCCTGAATTGCCGGTTCAATCTCCGCAAAGCCCTATCCGACGTCAGCAGAACCGTAACTCGCCCCCGCAGCTTCAACACAGACTGGGCCTCGCGCAGAAACCGCGCCAGCGCTCGCACCGACGGAACTCGATTGTCGCGTGAACCGGCCCTTGGGGTTGGGGCCGCTGACCTCGTTTGCGCTTGGTCAGACTCCAGGTCTGGGTCAAGGATGATCATCGTACGCGAAGCCGCCACCTGGGCGCCCCGGTCACTTCATTTTATGCGAGCCATCCTCACGCCTTCATCAACCCTGCCACATACGCATAATCCAGCTTCGCCGCCTCCAGCGCCGTCTTCCCCTTGAACGGCGGATCGTGATCCACGATGAAGTACTCCACCCCTGCCTTCTTCGCCGCCTCGTAGGCTGCCTTCAGCGGAGCCACGCCCGTCCCCAGATCCACAATGTGCCCGCCTGCCTCCGGTCCCAGTTCGTTGATCGGCGGAGTAACGGTGCTGAAATCCTTGAAGTGCATCAGCTTCACGCGACCTGCATTCGCCGCAATCACCCCAGCCGGATCGCCTCCCCCAGCCGCCACCCATCCCGCGTCCACCTCCAGTTTCACCAGAGCCGGATCGGTCTCCTTCAGCAGAATGTCGTACCCCGTCTGCCCGCCCTCAAACTTTCTGAACTCCACATTGTGGTTGTGATACGCAAACACCAGGCCATGCTTCTTCGCGCTCTCCCCAATCTGATTCGCAGTCCCCGCCATTCCCTTGAAGTCGTCTGCTGTCAGGTGATTCATCTTCTGCATGATCCCGCCGGCCCCGCCCTCCTTCGATGGCCCAGGAGGCAGCACCGAACTGATCACGTATTTCACCCCAAGCTCCCCAGCCTGATCCAGCACCTTCTCCGCCGGCATGAACCCAAACGCAAAATGCCCCGCCGGACACCCCAGCCCTGCATCCGCAAGCATCTTTTTGAACTCGGCAATATTGCCGATCGCCATCGCGAACGCCTCGACGTATCCATACCCAATCGCCGCCAGCTGCTTCAGCGTCCCCGCCGGATCCTTCTTGAAATCCGCCGCCACCATGTACATCTGCACGCCCGGCTTCGACTTTTCATCCGCAGCAAAAAGGCGGCTCACGCCAGTCACCTGCGCACCCGCAACCACAGCCGCAGTACGAACCAGCAAACCACGTCGAGTAAGAGAACTTGTCATCTAATCTCCTCTGCGCCAGGCGCAGCTTCTTTGCCCGCGAGTATACAGGACGCAAAAAGGGCGGCAACAGCATCGCTGTCCCGCCCTTAGGTCTTCACATTTTGTTTATTGCCTTATTGCGGCTTCCCCGGAAGCGCCGCCACCTGCTGCGTTCCCTGCTGTTCCGCCGCCGGAGGCTGCATCGTCTCCCCCATGCTCAACGGCAGTTCCTGCTGCTGCGGCTTGCCCGCCTCATACGCGCGCACAATCCGCTGCACCAGCGCATGCCTCACCACGTCGCCATCCGCAAAGTGGCAGAATGAAATTCCCTCCACGCCATCCAGCACATTGATCGCATCCACCAGTCCTGACTTCCTCGGATTCGGCAAATCGATCTGCGTAATGTCGCCGGTAATCACGGCCTTCGAATTGTTCCCCATGCGCGTGAGAAACATCTTCATCTGCTCGACGGTCGTATTCTGCGCCTCGTCCATGATGATGAACGCATCGTTCAGCGTGCGCCCGCGCATAAACGCCAGCGGAGCTACTTCGATGATGTTCTTCTCCAGCATCTTATCGACCTTCTCTGGATCGAGCAGGTCATACAGCGCGTCATACAGCGGCCTGAGATACGGATCTACCTTCTCCTGCAGTGTGCCCGGCAAAAAGCCCAGCCGTTCGCCGGCTTCCACCGCTGGCCTCACCAGCACAATCCGGGATACCTTCTTGGCATTCATCGCCGCCACGGCCATGGCCACCGCCAGGTATGTCTTGCCCGTACCTGCTGGTCCCACGCCGAACACCATGTCGTTCTGCTCGATGGCTTCGATGTACTTACGCTGGTTCAGTGACCGCGGCTGCACAGCGCGCTTGATCCCGCTCGAGCGAGCCTTTCCCGCGTCCGCCAGCGAGCGCAGAGTAATCGCCGGATCTGCGACCACCAGCCGCAGCATCCCATTCAGTTCGCCGTTATGAAGATTGATCCCTTGTCGTCGCAGCGACTCGAAGTCCTGAAAAATGCGCTGGACCCTGGCGACCGCTCCGTCCGGCCCTTCCACGTGCACGGCGTCAGACCTTAAATCGATTCTGACTCCGAGTGAATCCTCCATCAGTCTGAGGTTTTCATCGCGGGTCCCAAAAAGGGGCTCAAGATTTGGCGTGATCTCCAGATCAGCTTTCAGATTTCCTCCCTGGTTCTGCCCCAAAAAGGCAGAAAACTCCTGTTGGTTTGATGATTGCACGGGTGAAATGGCTGGATTTTCTGCCGCGAACCCGGCTGAGGACACACGAGGCGCACTCGATTGAGAACCTTCCCAACGAACTTCGTATTGGCGCAGGCAACCAAAGTGGCGAATGTATGGGGAGAGAGTAGCGCCGGTACCGAAATCCGTCAATCCCACCCAGCATTAAGTTTGATTGAATGAGTCACCTTTTCGATACGTGCCACCGCCAAGCACGTCATCACCGCGGATTTCTCGGGATACTTCTTGTCCTTTTTGCAAAAGCCCTGCCACTCGGTACGCACCTCGAGCAACAGGGCCCTGCCCACGCGAACTGCGCCCTTACGAAGTCGGGATTCCCACCGCGGTCGTATTCGACGGCACACTTTCCAGCCCCGCACCGTTCAGGCTCGTCACGTAATAGGTGTACGACGAACCGCATTGCACGCTCCCATCCGTAAACGTTGTCGAGGACACAGCTGAAGAATTCACCCGCTGATAGCTGGTACTCCCACTTGCAACCCGATACACGTTGTACCCAACCACAGCACTCGAGGACGCCGCATTCCAGTTCAGCTGAACCTTATGCCCGTACCCGCTGCCGTTGAGCCCAATGCTTATAATCCCGCTGCTTGAATTGCTCCCGATCGCGATCTGTCCCGAAAAGTTTCCACTCGCTGTCGGTGTGAACTGCACATTGAATACCGCGGTCTGCCCCGGATTTAAGGTCATCGGAACAGTTAAACCGGAACTCGCGAATCCAGCACCCGTGATCGCAACTGAGTTGATCGTCACAGGTGATGTACCCGAGGAAGTCAGCGTGATCGACTGCTCCGCCGGAGAATTGATCAGCACAGTGCCGAACGGAATACTCGATGCATTTGCCGTCAGCATCGCGCTTGCTGGCCCCAGTTGCACGGTGAAAGTCTTCGCGATCCCGCCTGCTGTAGCAGTCAGCATTGCCGACTGGTTCGTGCTCACGCTCTTCACAGAAGCCGAGAAAGATGCGCTCATCGAACCGAACGGAACAATCACGCTCGCCGGAACTGTAACAGAAGAATTGTTGCTCGAGAGCGATATCGCGAAACCAGTGTCCGGTGCGGTTCCGTAGAGACTCACCAGACATGAGTCCGTACCGGCTCCCGCGTAGGATTGCGTGTTGCACGTCAAACCACTGATAGATGGGCCCCCATCTGCGCTCATGGCGATGGTCGCGATACCCTGCGTTGAATTGCTGAAAATTGTTACCGTTCCCGTAAACGAACTCGTGTGGTCGGAGTAGAACTGAAGCGTCAACGCCGCGCTCTGACCGGGATTGAGCGTCAAAGGCACAGTCACGCCCGTCGCCTTGAACAATGATCCCGCAACAGAGATCGACGAGATGGTCAGTGGAGCACTCCCCGACGAAGTCAGCGAAACCACCCTCGTTGCCGTTTGCCCCACCGCCACCGATCCGAACGGAACAGTTGTGCTGCTCAAAGTCAATGAAGGTGTTCCCACATTCAGCTGAATTCCGAAACTCGCTGTTGAGCCGTTTGCATTGGCTGTAATGCTCGCTGTCTGGGTCGTGTTTACGGCGGCGACCGTCGCCTCGAACGTAACCCTTGACGTCCCCGCAGCTACCGTCACCGCTCCCGGCACCGAGACCGCCGCATTATTGCTGCTCACGGCCACAACAAGGCCGCCGCCCGGCGCTACAGAACTCAGTCTCAATGTGCATGTCGTAGTCCCCGCCCCAGTCATCGACTGATTCCCACAGCTGAGCGATTGTAGAGCCAGCACCTTCCGCATCTTGAACGGCGAAACAGACTTCACCGCCATTGCGGCTTCACCTGTCATCGGAGTCATCGGATGGATCGCAGCTTCTGTCGACTCCGCGCCTATCACCGTCGTCGTAGCATCGCTCCTCCGATTCATTCCGGACGCAACCTGACCGGCCCGCACATCGCGAACTGCCGCCCTGCTGTGGCTCTCATAACCTCCGCCAGCCCCAGTCGCGTCTTCCAACTCGATCTGCCCTGATGCGGCTCGCGACATTCCTGCATAGGAGTTGGCTCCGCACCCGGCAAATCCCACCCCGAAGACGACCAGAGCCAGGGTGGTTAGACCAGTCGCAAGCCGGTTTGCAAATTGTGACTGAAGGCGGATATAAATCGAAGATGGAGTTTCACGTAAGTCGCTTCTAATGTCCAATTTATCTACCCCTGAATGTAGTAGCGGGCGTTCTGTCCGGCGGCCTTTTCTGCTGAGGAGAAAAGCGCAGGACAGCCTCGTACCAGCGAGGTAATCCTAGCCGGGGTACTTTTGGTGCCCTGTGCGGATGGTCACTTAGGGGGTAGGAATAAGTTACTTAGGTGTTATTTAGCATTCTGCGTGCCGAAATGGGAAAGCACTCTTAGGGCTGCGCTCCACCGGTGAACCTGGTACTTCATTGAGACGCAATGGACACACAACACCAACGCGGATTCCGGGATCGTGCAGAGCATCCCGGACCGCGCGGAAGCGGAAACCCGTCGTTCGCTGTTCGGCCCTATTTCGAAAAAATGCCGCCCTTGCTACCGCGTCCATACTCCGCAGACGCCTTGTGTGCGGCCTTCTTCAGCATCTTGTTCAGGCGCTTGCTCCCGATCGCAGAGGGTTCGGGCTCCCTGACCAAGGGGTTGGGAGAATTGTCGGCCGCGGCTTTCTCGCTGTCGCTGCGCAGATTGAGCTGAATAAAGCGTTCCATGGCGTGATCCTCCGCATCTATTCTGGCCCCAAAACGACGCGAATGGGAACCTGAAATCATCTTTTTCTAACCTGCTTCCCGTTCCTTCGAGGCAGGCGATTTCACGCTTTCGACGCTCGTAGCTCCAACCCGACGCTCAAGCGCAACTCATTGACCCGCCTCCCGGTTTCCCGTAGACTAAAAACTTGCGAGGGATGCGGTGTGTCTGCATTCCGGCCCGCACTGGGATCCGCATCCGGGTCCGCATTGGGGCAAGCAGCAGCCCTAACCACTTTTCCCTGACAATTCAGGGCTTTAGACGAAGGAAGCAGAATGGCAAACCATGTATCGTCGCTGAAGCGCGCCCGCCAGACCGAGACCCGGACCGCGGTTAACCGCACCAACCGCACCCGCGTGCGCACCAGCCTTCGCGCCCTCCGCGAGGCCATCTCCAAGGGCGATGCCAACGCCGCTCACGTCCAGTTCCGCGAGACCGTCTCCGCTCTCGACAAGAGCGTCCAGAAGGGCGTCCTCCACAAGAACACCGTTTCGCGTTACAAGGCCCGCCTCAACGCCCGCCTCAAGGCGATCACCGCCAAAGCTTAGTTTTCCTGAAAGCCGCATGGCCGAAGCAATTACGGCCGGGAGCCGGAGCACCACGAACAAGTCTTCGTTCGAGGTGAGCCGGCAATCCCGGCCGTAGTTATTTGCGGCCCATACTTTCATTCGATGAATGGCAAAACCCGCCGATTACCACCCGATCAAAAGAAGTAACCCGTTACCTCGCTCCACTTGTTGCAAGCCACCGGGTGGGCTATTCTCTCTTTCACCTTCGGCAATTCTCATCGTCCGAGTTGCCCGATTTGTCTTCCCGAACTCTCGCCACGTTGAAGGTGTTTGACACCGTACCAGGCACGTCCCCCAAGCGTTCGTTCCATCAGATGGATTTCCACGGAGCTCGAAGAATGTCCCCATGTCCCCATTGCACTAGCAAAGAGCCTGTCGAGGTCGCCGGCCAGCGTCTTCACACATTCCCTGATCGTTGGATTCCCTGCATTGGCACAGATCAGAAGCCGATGAGAGTTCACGTTTTTGCCAAAGCAGTTCTCTGGCTCCAGCTTGTTGTGCCGTTCCATCACGTGCATCATCTCTTCCACTTGTTCAGATCTCGATTTTGAAAGTCCGACGGCCCCCTGCTCCCTCGTCCCTTGTTCCCTTGTTCCCTGAACCTAGTAACGTGATTACCTTTGTTCATTCGAGTTGTTACCCATGAATCCACATGGACTTTGAGTCAAGATGAATCCATGCAATCTGTCTATTCCCTCTACAAATTCGTGGACAAGTACGCATCGGAGATCGAGAAGCTGAACCTCAACGGCGCCCAGCTCGCCGAGTACAGCACCGTTCTTCTCCATGTCCAGAGACAGGTTGAAACCGGCGAACCCAGCCACAAGATCGTCAGCCAGTGGCTCGCCTACCTCTCCAAATTCCCCATCCCGGTCGCGCTCCCGGCGTAGGCCTCTCACCCTCCAATCCGGAGTGAGCGGCCTTCCCATGCCGTGGAAAGACTCCGGCTTTGAAAAGCCAAGCCTGTACAAACAGCGGAAGAGCTCCGGCTTTGAAAGGGCGTGACTTCACAGGTTGCTGAAACCTAACCCGAGTCTCCGTTTTGAAAGAGCACGATTTCGCAGCTTGCTGAAAGACTCGCAATTCAGCGCGGTTTTGAAAGGGTACGGATTTATCCGTGCCGCCAAGTGATGCAAAATGTGCGCGGCTTTAGCCGCAGATGGATGTCTTTTGACCGATCCCCGCAGCCCCTTCAGCCCTTGGTCAGGGTGTTGTGAATCTCGAAGAACGTGACTTTTGGCGGTGCGGGGACACCGGCCTGTGCGGTAATGGGTCCAATCTTCGCTGCCGCAAACTTCTCAAACTGCTCCCGGCTCTCCCACACATCCACTACGCGAATACCATCCTCCGTTTTCGCTACCCAGTGGAAGAGAGCCCCAGGTGCACCCGGGCCTCCGGGACGAAATCCCATTTTCCCGATCACCTCGTCATACTGCGCGAGCGTAGCTCCGCGAAAATCCTGCTGTACGCCAATTGCCATTCTCAAACCTCCTTGTAAGACAAGACAAACTTACACCTTTAGGCTGGTGTCATGGGAGGTCAAAGGTAGCCGGCCATGCATACGATTCCCACGGTCTGTGCCCCGTTCATCGCAGCGTTCTGGGGCCCCCAGCGACAGGTCTTGGTCGCTGGGGTGGTAACGCGATGAGCGGGTCCTCGGATGAATAGAATCGAATCAATATTTCGACACGATATGCCCTACGGTTTGAAGCGGTTTCAAAAAGCCGAGGCTCTTGACTTCATCACGTTCAGTTGCTTTCACCGGCTTCCGTTGCTGGAAGCATCGGAACCGAAAGGCATCTTCGAAGTCGTACTCGAAGAGACGAGGGCTCACCACCAGGCCAGGATCTATGCGTACGTTCTGATGCCTGAGCACGTGCATCTGCTGATCAATGAGCCTCCGACGATTCTGCTGGCTCAGCTTCTGAAGTCGCTGAAGCAGACGACTTCGCGCAGGCTCAAGGGCGATAGAGAAAAATTTTGGACAGGATCGCTACTTCGATCGAAACATCCGTGGTGAGGATCGCCCGCTCGGAGGTGATTCGCTATATTCATCGGAATCCGGGGTCCCCGGCGACAGGTCTTCGTCGCTGGGGTGGAACCCGGTGAAACGAGGATTGGTAGCTTCTCCAGAACAATACCAATGGAGCAGCTTTCGTCATTACGCGACCGGAGAACGGGGAGTCGTTGAGATCGAGTCGGAGTGGACTGCGAGGATGAGACGCCCACTCATCACGATGAAACTGCGATGAATGGGGCACACTGTGTTGAGTGGGCCACCTGCCGTAACGGTGAAGCTGGTGCACGCCGCCTGAAAGGGTATCCTAGGTCTCAGAAGAGATCTAGGCACCGGCGTTTCTGGACCGACAGATTCGGGCATCTCGCGTTTCGCGAGACACAGGATGCCCATTTCAGGGTAGAGTCGTAACGCCGCACTTCAAGAGAAATTCTGAGGTGCAGTCAAAGTCATCTTTTGCATTTGTTGGGTCGAACCCGTTCCCTGTCGGAACAAAGATAACCATGCCTTTGCGCGCTCGAGTCAGCAGGACCCTATAAGCATTTCGTCGGTAAACTCGCTTATCCGGATTCTTCACTTCACCCCAGCGGGTTGTTGCACCGTGTCGGATACCCCGCAGTTGCCATCCAGTGCCGTCTCTCCAAATGAAATCGCCGCCCCAACAGACTCCGATCCAATCTAATTCCAGTCCTTGAATCTCAAATTCCGTAGCTAATACTTCGCACCGGTGACTCGAACGCACATCGGTTTCATCAGCCAGATACCAATGTTCCCAGGGATACTCTGCATGGAATGAGGAACTCGGCTCCAACCCCTCGGCACGGAGACGAGCGGCTTGCGAGGATCCGACCAGCCCACAACGATTTTCACCAATGCTCTCCGATCTGAGAAACTCGCGGGTTGCGTTCAGGTCTCTTGAAAGAAACACAGGGAATCGATCGGCAATGTTGAGTGCCGCGGCGTTTTCTGCGTCTCCCTCTACAACCAGATTTACCCATCTAGCTAAATTGTCCGCCCTTAAGCTGCGACGCGACGTCTTCAGGTGGAGAGTTGATGTTGTCACGACAGACTTTGCGCCTTCGAGATCTTCAAAGAGCCGGTGTCCAGCCGTGGACGCTCCGCCCTCGAGGACTTCAGGTGAGGCATAGACTAACCAGTCCTTCGCGGCGCTGATCAGCGCTTTGCCCCACTCTTCCAGTCCGGCCTCACCGTCGTTGATTTCTTGCCCGCCACCAACAAGAGCAACAATCAAAGCCCAGTCCGAATGTCTTTCCATTATTTTCAAGAGCATCTCGGGCTCGGAGTAGTCACGGCGGAACTTCTTCATGTTTTGAGCGCGATTCCAAGCTCGCTGAGCTTCGTCGAAGATAATCGCGTGGTTTGAAGGGGGTCCCGGATCGTCTTCTGTGTAGGTACGTGCGAAGACATGCACATTTTCAATTAGGGTTTTTGCTTCGATGTTTGCCTGGGCTCTACTTGCACCGTTGCGTCTGCTTTCCTGTGTGAAGAGGTGCTGAAGAACTTTGACAAGCGGACCATTGCCGCTCATGAAGTGAATTGCGTCCGCTTTATTCTCATCGGAGTGCGCGAGGCTAAGACCGACAAGAGTCTTGCCTGATCCTGGAACGCCCGTGAGAAAGCAAATCGCATGCCGATTTTCTTGACGTGCATTATTAAGACAGTCCTGCACTGTTTTCCGAACATCCTCAATCTCTGTGAGAGATGCTTCCGAATGTGCAATCTCTCGAATTGACAGGCCACTCTTCAATTCCACTGCAGCTTCGAGAATGCCGGGGACTGGGAAATAGCGACTGTCATCCCACTCGTGAGCGATTAGCTGACCCTCGCATCCGTTCTCGGTGTTGAGAAGAACCTGCGACAGAAAATCCCATGTACAGTGGACGACGCTCGATACCCAATATGAAGGCAATTGCGGGAAGAACTCGCGTTGATTGATCCGTACAAGATCAGGTGCTCCGCCGTTCGGAGACAGCAGAATCGGCAATATTCGATGCTTATCCGATGCTTGGTGAAAGTAGTGAAGTAAAAGCGCGTACTCTTCCAGTTGTCGCCTGGCACTCAGCCCAGCTGAGCCCGACTTTGCTTCGATGACTACGACTACGTCCCGCACAAGAAGGACTGCATCGATGCGCATTTCTTTTCTCGGAATCGAGAACTCAAGAAGAATGCCCCATGAGCGGGCGAAGATTGATTTCGCAATACAGGAGTCCAAGCATTTCCGGAGACTCCGAAGATCGCTTTTCCACGCGAGCGTCTGATCTGAAAACTGCGTTGTGTAGCCGCGCGTGGCGTAGGCGATCTCAAGGCGCGCAAGTATTTGCTCGTCGTTAAGAGCGATAAAACATCCGACATCTGAGCGATAAAACGAAGTCATTCCAGTTAGATACGGCGAATTCTAATCTCTGCTCGAAGCTGACTATACCGCGACAACACTCTTCCCCAGCATTGCTTTAATTCCGCGGATGGCTTGTCTTGTCCGCTCTTCATTTTCAATAAGCGAGAACCGCACATGCCCGTCGCCGTAGTCGCCGAAACCGATCCCGGGGCTCACGGCAACCTTAGCCTCGTTCAGCAGCAGCTTTGAGAATTCAAGCGACCCGAGTTTGCGGTACTGCTCGGGGATCTGCGCCCACACAAACATCGTTGCTTTAGGCGATGGCACCTGCCATCCCGCGCGGTTCAGGCCTTCGATCAAAACATCGCGCCGCCGCTGGTAGGTGTCCCTGATTTCGGCGACGCACTCCTGCGGGCCTTCGAGCGCAAGAATCGACGCGACCTGGATCGGCGTAAACGTCCCGTAGTCGAAGTAGCTCTTCAGCCGACCGAGGGCATTCACCAGCACCGGGTTGCCGACCATGAATCCCACGCGCCAGCCGGGCATGTTGTAGCTCTTCGACAAGGTAAAGAATTCGACCGCTACATCCTTCGCCCCCGGCACCTGCAGCACGCTCGGCGGCTTGTACCCATCGAAGCCGAGATCCGCATACGCCAGGTCGTGAATGAGGTGGAAGCCGTATTCGCGAGCGAGAGCGACGAGGCGCGCAAGAAATGGCAACTCGACGGTTTGCGTGGTGGGATTGGACGGGAAGTTGACGATCAGTGCCTTGGGCCGGGGCGTCATGCGGGGGATGATGGCCTCAAGCTCGGCCAGGAACTGATCGCAGTCGTGCACGGGGACGCTGACCACGTGGGCTCCGGCGATGACCGGGCCGTAGATGTGGATCGGGTAGCTGGGGTTCGGCACCAGCACTGTGTCGCGCGAGTCGAGAATCGCCAGGCACAGGTGCGCGATCCCCTCCTTCGATCCAATCGTGACAATGGCCTCGGAGTTCGGATCAATGTCGACCGCATAGCGGGTCCGGTACCAGTTGGAGATGGCTTTGCGCAGCCGCGGTATCCCCTTTGACACCGAGTAGCGGTGCGTCACCGGCTTCTGCGCCGCCTCGATCATCTTGTCGACGATGTGTTTCGGCGTCGCGCCATCGGGATTGCCCATGCCGAAGTCGATGATGTCTTCGCCACGGCGGCGCGCGGCCACCTTCATCTCGCCGGTGATGTTGAAGACATAGGGCGGCAGGCGCTGGATACGGCTGAACTCTTCCATAGATGACTCCATTATGACTGCAGGGGACAGGGATCAGGGGTCAGGGATCAGTAACCGAGGGAACGAGGGACCAAGGGAACAAAGACCTTGGGATTGAACCCTCGGAATCGGACCTTGGTGCTGAGTCTGAATTGGATGAGGTGGAGCGGTGTCTAAGCGGCCGAAGCCGCAGCCCGCGCAGCACACGCCGCAGCCGCGCTGGAGGAGCGGGCGATTGCGACGGAAGTGGAAACTCGCTGCTGCATGGAGGGATTATACCTTCACGCGGCTTGCGCTCCGAATGCACTGAAATTGAGTCGATTCACGCGCAGTTTGGACACCATCAACAATGCGCTGGCCTCCGAAAAATCTCATGAAAACCTGAGATTTCCCCTTGTTGCGTTCTTCGCGACCTTTGCGAAAATAGGTTATCCGTGGCTTCCTCCCAAACTGCCTCGATTGAGATCGAGGTATTCATGCACGTTCCAGGAAACGAAGACTTCCGCGTGCTCGTGGTGGACGACGAGCGCATCATCGCAGACTCGCTGGCAATGATCCTCAATCGCAGCGGATTTGCCGCGAGAGCAGCCTACAACGGCAACGCGGCTGTCATCCAGGCATTGCAGTGGCGCCCCGCGGCGCTTATCTCCGACGTCGTCTTGCCGGGAATGAGCGGCATCGAGACAGCGACCACAATCCTCCAGTTTGTGCCGGAGTGCCACATCCTGCTCTTCTCCGGTCACGGCACTCTCGACAGAATGCAACAGGTGGGCGACCGCAGTTTGGAGATCCTTCCCAAGCCCGTGCATCCCCGGGAGGTGTTGGGTCGTCTCAATGCTTTTCGCGCCGGCCAGAGAGTTTCTATCCCTGGAACGTAGCCCGGGCGGGATAGCGTGCAGAGATAGCTCGAACACCCAAAATAGACCGCTGATTTGTGCAGAACCTTTGCAGGGTAATTCGCCATTTCCGCCATACTCGAATCAGGCTGGAGACTGAGGATCGCTTCGCCCTGGTTTAGCAATGGCGGGGTTAGGAGAGTGGACGGTAAAGTTAAACCCTTTGGAATCTATTAAGTGCAAAAAAGGTACCGATAAGTCATTTGGAATCTATTAAGTGCAAAAAAATACGGGGGAGGGGGTACACCGGCTACATCTAGACATGAAAAGCACCTGATCTCCCCACAACCCCGAGATAAACTATTCAGAATCTATTAAGTGCAAAAATACGGGGGGAGGGAGGAGGGTCCCCCCAACGGGCAACTAAGCGTTCTGATCCCTTGTTACCTTGGCCCATTGTCCCCTTGGTCCCTGGTTCCCTTGTCCCCTCGGCCCCTTATTCCCTGACCTTCAGCACCACCCGGAAC
>Ga0207658_10000129_pt1 | contig 81988 bp, 73 predicted proteins | sample KBSS33metaG_FD_184322 | JGI IMG/M metagenome (GOLD analysis project Ga0207658, IMG submission 184322) | Switchgrass rhizosphere microbial communities from Kellogg Biological Station, Michigan, USA - KBS S3-3 metaG (SPAdes) (version 2) | ecosystem: Host-associated > Plants > Roots > Rhizosphere...
TCTTGATCGATGCCAGCCCGCCGTCGTTTTGCGCGTAGGCGCGATCGAGCCACTCGAACGCCTTGTCGCTTTCTCCGCGCCAGGCATAGGCATCGGCAATCTGATAAGCCGACGCCTGCGCGTATCGGGCGATCGACTCGTCGAGCGCCGCTTGCGATGCCGCCGTGTCGCCGAGCGTGAATTGCGCCATCGCGACCCCGGTCGAGCCGTAGCCGCCGCCGGTCCTGCGGAACGTCGCGGCAGCACCGGCCGCGTCGCGTGTCAGCAGCTGGAGGATGCCGAGGTGAGTGCGCGCATAGTCCGAGTCCGGACTGATCGCCAGCGCGCGATCCAGTGCCGGCCGCGCCTCCTCCAGTCGTCCGCTCGCGGCGAGAAATCGGCCGACCTGGATCCAGCCCAGGGAGAGAACCGGATCGATTTCGGTGGCCTTCTTCGAAGCCGCGATCGCCTCCGGCAAGCGCCCATAGGCCGCCATCAAACGCGCGTAGCTGATTTCGGCGGTGCTGTCGGAAGGATTGAGCGCGAGCGCCTTTTCGAGATCCGCACGGGCGCCGGCCCAATCGCGTTGATAGCTGACGCGTGCGAACGAGCGCACGACGTAGCCGTCCGCGAGGTTCGGGGCCAGCTCGATCGCCTTGCGGGCGCTGTCGAGCGCGCGTTCGAAGTCGCGCGCACTGCCTTCTCCGGAGCTGCTGAGATCCGCGAGCGATCCTTGCGCATAGCCGAGCGCGGAGTAGGCCGCGGCATAGTTCGGATCGAGCGTCACGGCCTTGGTCAGGGCATCGATGGCGAGCGTCCAGCCTTCCGTGCTCTGCTGGTAGTTGAGCTGCCGCCCGAGCAGATACTGTTCGTACGCCGCCGTATTCGCGCTCCGGTAGGGGTTGGCGATTTCCTGCGCGGGCAGCAGTTTGACCTTGAGCGCGGCGACGACAGCCGCGGCGATCTCGTCCTGCAGCTTGAAGACGTCGGTCAGCTCGCGATCGAACGTCTGCGACCACAGATGCGAGCTGTCCGACGTCCGGATCAGCTGCGCCGTGACGCGCAACGTATTTCCCGATTTGCGCACGCTGCCTTCGAGGATGTTGCCGACGTCGAGCGCCTTGGCGATCGTGGCAACGTCGACCTCCTTGCCTTTGAACGAGAACGACGACGTGCGCGCGATGACGCGCAGCTGCGGCAGCTGGGCGAGCAGATTGAGCAGCTCCTCGGAGAGGCCGTCGGAAAAATACTCCTGGTCCTTCGCCTGGCTCAGTCGAGGAACGGCAGGACGGCGATCGAATGCTCGTTCGTTTCCTTGCTTGCGCTCGCCGCAGCTGGCTTCGACGGCGCGTCGGTTGCGGCGGCGAGCGTCGCCTCGCGTCGCGGTGCGAGCACGAACTTGTCGATCGCGAAGTAGGCGATCGCCAATACCGCCGCGACGAGAAGGATCCGGTCGAGACGGCGTGCGGTTTGCGGCGCGATCGATTGGGCGGGCTCGACGTCCGCATCGAGCTTCAAGCCCTGCGGCGTCAGCTCGAACAGCCATGAGAGAACGAGCACGGGAACGAACGCGATCGCGAGCACCAAGACGACGCTTCGCGCCATCCAGGGCGGCGCATCGAACATCGGCAGAACGGTGCCCGCAACCTGGGTGATCAGCCACGCGCCGACGAGATAGAGTCCGGCCACGCGCAGGACGTTGCGGCGCTTTAGCTCGGCGAGGAACGTCTGCATGTGCGCCTTCCCCCGGGTCGGCGGTCTCACGCGCGTGCGACCGGCTGCGCGGCAGTCTAGCCGAAACGGGGGCGATGGAAATCGGCGATCGTCGTGGTGCTTCTCTACCCACACTGTCGGTGGGTGGCCGCTGTAAAGGCGCGCCGCAAGGACGGGGGCTCAGTTATCTTTGACGGGCGGGGAGGGCGGCAATGGTGGAGGCGGGCCGTTGCGGCGGAGCGGCGACACGATGACGGGCATCGTTCCAAGCGCCGGTTTCGAGCAATCGGGTCGAGTCCCGCCATGCCCTGGCGCCTCGTGAGCCCTACACGCGTATCGAGGAGTCCATGAACGAATCCGTCGCCGAAAGCGGGCTGAGCAAATCCATTTCCGGTTTCTGGCGCCGCATCGGTGCGCTGGCGATCGATACGTTCGTTCTCGGTCTTGCCGGCATGATCGTCGGAGTCGTGCTGTTCGATCCCCTCGCGCGCATGGGCGGATACGAGCGCCTGATCGGCTTCGCGATCGCCTGGGCCTACTTCGGAATTCTCAACAGTTCGCTCGGCGGGGGGCAGACGCTCGGCAAGCGCATGCTGGACCTTCGGGTCGTCGACGCGGACAGGCAATGGCTCTCGCTGCCGCGATCGCTGGTGCGCTATGGGGTGCTCGGGCTGCCGTTCTTCCTCAACGGACTGCCGATTTCGCCCGATCTTGCGACCTCCCTCGTCGGCGACTTCCTGGCGCTCGTCGTTTTCGGCGGCTTGTTCGCCATCGTGTACCTGTACGTTTTCAATCGAAGGACCAGGCAGTCCCTGCACGACCTCGCGGTCGGCTCGTTCGTCGTGCGAGCAGGCTCGGCTCCGCTGCCGTCGCCGGGGCCGGGGCCGCAGTCGTTTCCTGCGATATGGCGCGGGCACCTCGCGGTGGTCGCGATCGCCGCGCTGATGGCGTTCGGCGCGCCCGCGGTCCTGGCCCGTTGGCTCGGCCAATCGCCCCTTCGCGATTTGCTGGCGATGATGAACGATCTCGCAGGGCAGCCTCATGTACTGCACGCCAGCGTCGCGCGCGGATGGACGTCGTCCTCGCGAGGCGACACGCATTATCTGCAGTCGCAGCTGCGACTCGATGCGCCGCTGGTCGATGACGAAGAGATGGCCAAGCGCTTCGCGCAGCACATGCTGAAGATGGATACGGCCGGCGACAAGGACGAGGCGATCACCGTCAGTCTGATCTACGGGTACGACATGGTCATCGCATCGGGATGGCATCGGCACGCGTTTTCGTTCAAGCGCGACGAGCTGCAGTAGGCGAAGCCAGCTTAGGATTGGGGCAGCCCGGTGCGGTCATCGTGTGCCTCGTTGTAGAGTGCGCCGTTTACCCCGACGCCACCCCAGCGTGAACGACATGACGACGAGTTCCCCTTATCCCATCGGCACGCCCGGCCAGCCCTGGAGCGCTGCTGAAAGAGCGGTCTGGTTTTCCCGCCAAACGCGCAAGCGCAGTTACGAGGCCGACGTGCTGGGCGCGATCGACCGCCTGCGCACGCGCTTCGACGTGATCGAGTACGGCCGTCTGGACTATTCGCCCGATACCTATCCGCTGCTGGCGATTCGCAGTCGCGATTGGCGCGACGAGCTGCCCTGCGCGCTCGTGACCGGCGGCGTGCACGGCTACGAAACGAGCGGCGTGCATGGCGCCTTGCAGTTCCTCGAGCGGCAAGCCTCGCGTTACGAAGGCCGTGTCAACCTCGTCGTCGCACCGTGCGTCAGTCCTTGGGCCTACGAGCGCATTCATCGCTGGAACGCGAACGCGATCGATCCGAACCGCTCGTTTCGCGACGGCAGCCCGGCGCAGGAATCGGCGGCGCTGCTGGGCTTGATCGCGCCGTTGCGAGGCCGCGTGTTGGTGCATGTCGATTTGCACGAGACCACCGATTCCGACGAATCCGAGTTTCGCCCGGCATTGGCCGCGCGCGACGGCGCGGCCTTCGTTGCCGGCGAGATTCCCGACGGCTTCTACCTGGTCGACGACAGCGAGAACCCGCAGCCGGAATTCCAGCAGGCTGTGATCGCCGAAGTCGCGAAAGTCACTCACATCGCGCCGGCGGATCGCAAGGGCGAGATCATCGGCTCGCCCGTGGTCGCACCAGGCGTCATCGAGTACCCGCTGAAGCGGCTCGGCCTGTGCGCCGGGATTACCGGAGCGCGCTACACGACGACGACCGAGGTCTATCCAGACAGCCCGCGGGCGACGCCGGAGCAGTGCAACGCCGCGCAGGTGGCGGCCGTTTGCGCGGCGCTCGATTTCGCGCTGGCGCGAAGATAGGGACGCCGTAGCAGGCACCTATTTCGTGCAGGGGCGACAACGGCATGGCTTGAACTGGCAAGCACGTTCGAGCGTCGCCCCCTCCGCCTTCGGCACCTTCCCCCCGCTGCGCAGGGGAAGGGACGGCTTGTGCGCGGACGATCGCAAAAGCGTCTGCTGTCGCTTCCCCCGCGTGCGGGGGACGCTCCGCGGAGCGGTGAAGGGGGCGCGGCGATGAAGGCAAAGCGCCCCCTTCCGCCTTCGGCACCTTCCCCCGCTTCGCAGGGGAAGGGACAGCGGGTGCGCGGACGATCGCAAAGCGTCTGCTGTCGCTTCCCCTGCGTGCGGGGGAAGCTCCGCGGAGCGGTGAAGGGGGCGCCGCGTCGAAAGCAAAGCCCCACCTTTCGCCTTCGACACTTTCCGTCATAGGCGAGGGAAGGGAACCCTGGTGACGGCGCATCCCTTCATTGCGTCGTGAGCGCACGCCGATACGTGCTCGCAACGCCTTCGAGCAGCGCTTGCAGATCGGAGTCCGCATACCAGTTTCCATTCGCCATGACGCCGAGCGGTGTGCGCAAGGTCGAGAGGTCGTCCAGCGGGTTGTGCGCGGACAGGATCAGATCGGCTCGACGGCCGGGCGCGATGGTGCCGAACGCATCGGCGTGCGGCACCGAGTGCTGAATCAGTTCGCCGGGCGTGCGCGTCGCGTCCGATAGCGCCTGAAAACGCGTGAGGCCCGCCTGTTCGAGCGCGCGCAGGTCGTCGTGCAGCGAGTAGCCGGGGACGAGCCCCGGAATCGTCGGCGCGTCGGTGCCCGTGATCAGCGGCACGCCGGCATCGCTCATGGCCTTCGTGAAGCGTGCGAGGAAGGCCAGTTTCGCCGTCAGGCTGCCTTTGCGGCTTGCATAGTCTTCGCCGCGCCAATCGATGCGCCACCGCGGCGGCAGGTAGGCGATTTCCGGCTGCCGCATGAAGCCTTCGACGACCTCGGGCTTGCCCCATTGCCGCGCTATCGTGGCGTAGGTATTGAGGTCAGCGGTGACGAACGCCCGATCGCGCTTGACGAAAGCGATCGCCGCCGGGATGCGCGCCGGATCGGGTGCCGCATCGGTCTGCTCCTCGTCCGGTTTCGAGAACACCGTGTAGAGGAATTCCTCGGTGTGCGCGACCATGACTTGCCCGGCGTCGAGCTGGCGTTCGATGCCGACGCGCGTGACGCCGTGGCCGACGACGGGAATCTGCTGGCGTCGTCCTTCCTCGACGAGCGCGTCGAAGCACTCCGGCGAGAGGTTGTTGTAGACCTTGATGAACTCGTAGCCGTTGGTCTTGGCCAAGCGGACGATCGAGCGCGCTTCGTCGGGCGTCGTCACCGTGATATGGCCGTAGCGCGGCGAGCCGTCGACGAGAAAGGCCGCATAGATGTGCGGGCCCGGCCGCTCGCCGCTGTTGATGGCCGGCCGCACCTGGCCCATGAACTCGTTCGACGCTTCGCCCATGTTGAGCACGCTGGTCACGCCGTTGGCGAGATAGACCTTCATGTCGGCAGACGTGTCGGAGTGCGTATGCATGTCGGCGAGCCCCGGCGACAGGAACTCCGTGCCGTGCCCGTCGATGACGCGAGCGCTCTTCGGCACGGACACGGACGGCCCGATCGCGGCGATCGCGCCGTTCTCGACCAGAACCGTCTGCCCGCGCAGTACGCGATCGGTATCCATCGGGATGACGTTGACGTCGACGAATGCGGTGATGCCGCCGGGTTGCGCGGGCGCAGGATCGGCCCGAGCCGGCAGGCAGTGGAAGACGGCCAGTGCGAAGAGTGCCGGCCATGTCAGCGGCCGAGCGGCCGCTGCAAGAGATTTCATTCCGGGTGTGGCGATAGCTTTCAAGATCGATTCCCATGTCCAACGAGCAGCGCCTTGGATGATGGAACGATCGGATCGGTTTAATCCAGGACGAGAAGAGGGGAGTTTGCGAACGCCCGGAGCGAAGGGTTGTTGCGGCGCTTGGGGCCGCTTTGAAAGCAGCGGCGAGAAAAGATTATTGCCGCGGTTCCAGGACAGCTGCCGACGTAGCACGACTCCGGTCGCAGGCGGCAATCACTTCGGAAGGTGATGCCGCCTGCAGGCGTCGGCTGGGAATGAATGGCGATGTTCGCGCTCGCGTTCCTCCTACTTCCCCAACTCGTACAAATACTCCACGAACGACATCACCGCCCCGTCATACCCGCGGATCTTCGGATTCGTCGACTCGATCACGTAGTACTCGTCGGGCGCGTGGGCGCCGCTGCCGTGGCCGAGTCCGAAATGGCCGGAGGCGAGGTTGAGCGGCGCGCCGGTGAAGACGAAGCCGGGATACGAGCCTGCGTTGCGCGGCCACAGCAGCGGATTCAATCCGTCGCGCTTCAGCACGGCGAGCTGCGCCTGGATCAGCGGTGCGCTCGCTTTCGTGCTGGTCGGGTCGTAGCCGCCGCTGACGTTGACCTCGACGTCGCCGAAGCCGCGCTTGGCGAGGTGCGCCTTCAGGGCCGCAACCGCATCGTTCGCCTTCATGCCCGGCACCAGGCGCATGTCGATCTTGGCGACTGCGCGATGCGGCAGCACGGTCTTGCCGCCTTGGCCGGTGTAGCCGCCGACCAGGCCTTCGATGTTGACGGTCGGCTGCGAGACGAGACGTTCGTTGGCGGCCTGCCAGCCGAGATCGTCGATCCAGTGCTGCACGCCATACTGCTGCTTGCTCTTGTTCTCGTCACGCACGGCGACGGCGGCGGCGATCATCGCTTTTTCCTCGGCGCTGATCGGCGGTGCGACCGGGTAGTTGTCGATGGCGATCGTGTTGCCGTCGGCCGAAACCAGCGTGTCGAGCGCCTTGACCAGTCGCCACGCCGGACTGTCGACCATCGCCTTGAGCGAGGAGTGGACGTCCTTGGCCGGGCCACGGCCCCATTTCTCGCCGCTGGCGACCAGTTCTAGCTCGACCACGCCCTTGGCGCCGAGCGTCACCGTCACGCCGCCGTCGAGATCCTGCGACGCCGACGGCATGAACACGCCGACGGTCTTCGCCATCGCCGCCTGCACCTCGGGCCGCAGCACGAGCTGGCCGATGTGCGGCGATCCGATTTCTTCCTCGCCCTCGGCCACCATCACGAGGTTCACCGGCATTTTCTTGCCGGCGCCGCGAATCGCATGAAGTGCGGCGAGAAAGGCCGACTCCGGACCTTTCTGGTTGACCGCGCCGCGGCCGACGATCGCCTTGCCGAGGCCGGGCTTGTCGACCAGCCGCGCTTCCAGCGGCGGCGAGCTCCACTCGGCCGGATCGAATTGCTTGACGTCGTACATGAAGTACAGGCCGACCGTCTTGGCCGCGCCCGCGTCGAGCGTAGCGAACACGCCGGGCTTGCCGTCGGTGTCGACGATGTCGACCTTCTGGAATCCAGCCTCGCGCGCCAGCTTGGCCATGTATTCGGCGCCTTCGCGCGAATTGAGGTTTTCGGCCGCGATCGACGGCAGCGCGATCCAGTCCTGCAGGCGCTTGACCGCTTCGTCGTGACGCTTGGCCACTTCGCGCTGGATCGCGGCGGTATCGGGCTTTGCCGCCCACGCGATACCGGGTCCGGCGAGCGATGCGGCGATGGCGAACACGAGTGCGAGACGCTGACGGCTGCGAGCGAGAGTGAAGCGAGGAGCGTGCATGGTGCGTTCCCTGTGTTGGTCGTCGAGACAACCTCCCGATACTAATCGAACAAATGGCCCGGTAGGACTGCCGCGGCGTGGCGTCTTATAGCCACTGCTGTCGATAGCAACGCCGGAGAGGAAAAGATTGAAGAACGCCGAGAAGGAAAAGATTGAAACACGGAGTACACGAAGGACACGAAGAGAAAAGGCTAGTGATCAGTTTTTTCCGTGCGCTCTGTGTGCTCCGTGTTTCAGTCTCTCCTGTTTCGGGAAAGAGCTTGAAACACGGAGCACACAGAGCACACGGAGTAAATGCTCATCAATCTTTTCTTCGTGTTCTTCGTGTTCCAGGTTTCCGCTCGGCTTTTCTCCGTGCTCTCCGTGTTTCAGTCTTCCGCCGACCCCTCAGCGCGAAACCTCATCCGCCGCCTTCTGCAGATTCGCATTGATCCGCGCCATCAGTCCGGCGAGTTGATCGATCTCCTTCCGGTTGAACCCTTCCAGCGCGATATCGCAGGCCGCATCCATGACTGCCTTGCCTTTGGGCAACTGCCGCAACGCAGCGGCCGACAGCGAAATCAGGCGGCTGCGCTTGTCGTTCGGATCGGGTATGCGCTCGATCAGCCCGTCGCGCTCCATGCGATTGAGCAACTGCGCCATGCTCGGCTGCTCGACGCGAGCGATGCGCGCGAGTTCGGACTGCGGCAACGCTTGGCGATGTTTCAACGCCACCAGCACGGGCAGCTGGCTGATCGCGAAGCCGAGCTCGCGCAGCGGCGCGTCGACGATGCGGGCGAAGGCGCGATGCGCGTGGCCCATCAGCTTGAGCGGGTCGCCGCTCGTTCCGGAGTCGTCGGTACGATTTGACATTGGATAGGTAGCTATGTAGATATATAGGTTCCTATCATAAACCGAGTGGCGCTCACATGCACGACAAACCCCGTATCGCGATCGTCGGCGGCGGTCCCGGTGGCTTGACGCTGGCGCGCATCCTTCATGTCCACGGCATCGCGGCGAGCGTCTTCGAGGGCGATGCGCACGAGTGGGAGCGGCCGCAGGGCGGCACGCTCGACCTGCACGAAGAGTCCGGCCTGCATGCGCTCGACTGCGCCGGTCTGCGCGGCGCGTTCGCGACGGTCGCGCGCTACGAGGACCAGGGCGACCGCCTGCTCGACAGGCACGGCAACGTGCTCTTCGAAACCGCCGATGCGAGTGCCGGCGATCGCCCCGAGGTCGACCGCTCCTCGCTGCGTTCGTTGCTGCTCGGCGCGCTGCCGGCCGGCTGCGTGAACTGGGGCCGCAGCGTGCGCGAGGTACGCGCGCGCGCCGACGGCCGCTGGGATTTGCTGTTCGAAGGCGACGTCGAAGGGCCGTTCGACCTCGTCGTCGGCGCCGATGGGGCCTGGTCGCGCGTGCGGCCGCTGCTGTCGCCGTACAAGCCGCAGTACAGCGGCATCACCTTCGTCGAGTTCGGCATCGACGACATCGATCGCCGTCATCCGGCGCTGTCGCGCCTGGTCGGCCACGGCAAGGTCGGTATCGAGGGCGGCGGCAAGGAAATCATCGCGCAGCGCAACGGCAACGCGCACGTGCGCGGCTACGCGATCTTTCGCGTACCGACCGATTGGGCCGGCAAGCGCTTCAGTTTCGGCACGCCGGGCGTGGTGCGCGAAGAACTGATCCGTGAGTTCGACGACTTCGCCCCCGAGGTACTCGACCTGTTTCGCGCCGCGGGCGACCGGTTCGTCGAGCGCCAGATCCACGCCCTGCCGATCGGCCATTGCTGGGCCCATCGCCGCGGGCTCACCTTGATCGGCGATGCCGCGCACCTGATGTCGCCGTTCGGTGGCGAGGGCGTCAACGCGGCGATGCTCGATGCGGCCGAACTCGCGCATCTGCTGGCCGAGCGCGCCGATTGGGACGGCGCGGTCGCCGATTTCGAAACGCATATGTTCGCGCGCGTCGAGGGCATTGCCGCGGAGGCTGCCGAAGCGGCAGCGACGCTGCTCTCGCACGACAGCCATGCATTGACCCTCGAGATGTATCGCGGCCGCGAAGCGCAGATGGCCGAGGCGCTTCGCACCGCGCGGACGACATCGTGAGCGGATCGGGTCCGAGTCGTGGAGCGCGAACGAATGCCTCGCGGGTGACACCTGCGATCGCCTTCGGGGTGCGAGCGGGCGGTTGCTGACGTAAGCTGCACCGCTCTGCCGGCGAGCAAGATTTTCACGCTCGCTCGCAGCGTCGCGGTGACGTCGCCGCGCGCGCACGTTCGACAACAAGGGAAGGGCATTGATCAACAACCACGTACTGCGAAGCATCCGCTACATGCTCGACCTCGGCGACGCCAAGGTGGTCGAGATCATCCGGCTCGCCGATGCGCACTTCGCGATCGAGAAGGCCGACGTGCAGGCGTTCCTGAAGAAGGACGAGGAGGAGGGGCACGCCGAGTGCAGCGACGCCGTGCTCGCGCGTTTCCTCAACGGCCTCGTCGTGCATTTGCGCGGTGCGGACCCGAACCTGCCGCCGCGGGCGATCGAGGCGCGGGTCAGCAACAACCTCGTGCTGAAGAAGCTTCGCGTGGCGTTCGAACTCAAGGACGTGGACATGCACGAGATCTTCGAAGCGGCCGGCCTTCCGGTTTCCAAGCCGGAGCTCTCCGCGCTGTTCCGCCAGCCCGGCCACAAGAACTACCGCGTCTGCGGCGACCAGATGCTGCGCAATTTCCTGAAGGGGCTGACGCGGCGCGTCCGCGGGGCGTGAGCGGTCGTCTCGCGGGAGTCGCTCTGGTCGCCGGGATGTCGCCCGTACCGGGGCGGATTGAATTGCCGGTGCGGAAGAGCCGAAGCAGAATCGGATCGACGCCTGCGCGGAGACGCCCATTGATATCCTTTCGTAACACCCTGGCCGCGGCGATCTCGATCGCGAGCGCGGTCGCCGCGTCGCTGCTCGCGGCGGCGCCTGGAACGCACGAGGCGCAGGCCGCGGTCGCTGCGATCGATCCGTTGTTCACGGCGCCGGCTTCCTCGCTTTCCGCAGCCGACATCGCCTCGCTGCAGCAGCGCCTGGCCGATTGGGCGCAGCTCGAGCACTATCGCGCCGAGAATGCACAACTGGCGGCGCCGACTCGCGGCACGCGCCGCGTCGTCTTCTTCGGCGATTCGATCACGGAAGGCTGGGGTCGCGCGGCAGGCGCGCGCTTCTTCCCCGGCCGGCCGTACGTCAATCGCGGCATCTCGGGACAGACCACGGCGCAAATGCTCGTTCGATTCCGCCAGGACGTGGTCGATCTGCATCCGGCGGCCGTGGTGATCCTCGCCGGCACCAACGACATCGCCGGCAATACCGGTATCGCCACGCTCGCGATGATCGAGGACAACCTGCGCTCGATGGCCGAACTCGCCAAGGCGAACGGCATCCGCGTGATCCTCGCGTCCGTGCTGCCGGTGAGCGACTACCCCTGGCGTCTGGGCTTGCAGCCGGCGGACAAGGTTCGCCGCTTGAACGCATGGATCGCGCAATACGCCCGTACGGTCGGCGCGGCCTACCTCGACTACTACGCGGCCCTCGCCAACGCGCAGGGCGGCATGGACCGCCGGTTCGCCGAGGACGGCGTCCACCCGAGCGCCGCAGGCTACGCCGTCATGGCGCCGCTGGCGCAGCGGGCGATCGACACCGTGCTGGCTCCCTAGCTTCCGGGGGCAGATCCGGACTGCCTCGTGTCGGCAACGGAAGATGGTCGTTCTCGGTGGAAGGCAGTGCGCACAGCAGGGTCTCGTGGAGGGGTTCGATGATGCGAGTCGCTCATGGGAGCGGCAGTCGTCCAGCCGTCCAGCCTTCCAGTCGGTTGCGGGCCGCTTCGGCGGCGCTGCGCCCCTTGCGCCGTAAATTTGCGCACTAATACATAAATACCCCATGGGAATGGAGTAGATTCGAGGGGCGGGCGCAACGCCCGCATCGGGGGAAGGGCATGTTTCGCATTCTCGTGGCCAACAGCAAAGGCGGCTGCGGCAAGACCACGTTGACGACCACGCTGGCCGGCTATTTCGCGCGCGCCGGCAAGCGCACCACGCTGGTCGATTGCGATCCGCAGGGCTCTTCGCTGGCCTGGTGCGGACTGCGCGCGGCGCACTTGCCTGCGGTGCACGCGCTCGGCAGCAACGATCCCGCGCATGGCCTCAGCGCCGGCTGGCTGCTGCGCATTCCTTCGAGCACCGAGGTCCTGCTGATCGACACGCCGGCCGGCTTGCGCGCGCACGAGTTCGAACGCTTCGCGCGGCACGCCGACGTGCTGGTGATTCCGGTGGTGCCGTCGCCGATCGACCTGCGCGCCACGCTCCAGTTCATCGAACTCGTCCGCCGGCTGCAGGAGGTGCGTAGCGGACGCCTGCGCGTCGCGCTGGTGGCGAACCGTCTGCGCGAGCGCACGCTGTCGGCCAAGCAGCTCGACGCCACGCTCGACCGGCTGACCCAGGCGGCGAAGATCCGCGTGCGCGATTCGCAGGCCTACGTGGGGCTCGCCGACAGCGGGCGCAGCATCTTCGACGACGACGGCAGCACGTCGCGCGCGCATCGCGAAGACTGGAGCGCCTTGCTGGAATGGCTGCACGCGCGCGCTTCCGAGCTGCCGCAAGGCAACGTCACGCCGCTGGTCGCGAAGGCGGAGAGGCTAGGCACCTGATCGGGCGCTGACGGCTCCCGGGGGCCGCGGTCGGCGCGTCGCCGACGCGACGGCGATTCGTCGGACGCGGCCCAGCCGAGCGACTGATCAAAGACCGCTTTCGAGCCGCGTGCCGTCGTCGAACACCACGGTTTTCGGGTTCCACTCGAGGGTGAAGCGGCCGCCTGCATCGTCCATGAAGGCGCGCTGCTCCGGGCTGACCTGCCGGTGCGCATTGGCGCAGCGGATTTCCGTGCGGCTGGCCGGATCGATCCGCTGCTGCTCGCCGACATCGATCCAGCACAACGACAACGGCAGATACGCATCGCGATCCTTGGCGTCGAGCGAGCCCTTCACGCCGACGATCGGCTTGCTGCCGAGATTGTGCAGCGACACGGTGACGACGAAGACGGTGGCCTGGTCGCTCGGCAGCGCGCGCTTCACGCCGGTCGCGGGCGCTTCGGGGGCTGCCAGGTCGCGCGGCGACAGGATCTCGGTTCGCGTCACGCTCGCTTCGACGACGGCGCGCAACGGAGCCATCGCCTCGTCGCGTGCGGCGGCATGCTGCGCGGCCACGGCTTCCTGCGCGTCGCGCTTCACGTCCCAGGCTTTTTCGAGCGCAATCGCTTCGGCGAACGTCCGCGCGGTGAACGGCTGCTCGGGATCGGCCATCGACGGCAGCAGAACGTCGCCGTTGCTGCGCTTGACATAGGCTTCGACGAGCGCGCGGTCGTCGGGTTCGAGGCGGCCCAGCGCGGGTTCGACCGACGCGAGATCGGTCGTTCCGAACGGCAGCGCGGTACGCAGCGGATCGCGCATGCGATGGACGAAATATCCGAGCAGTGCAACCGCAATGACGATGCCGGCCAGCCTCGTGGGGTTCATCCGATCGCTCCGCGCGTTGACGGCGGCACGATAGCGGAACGCGCTCGTTGGCGAAACGAACAACCGGCGGAGCGCTGCCGTTCGCGCGCCCCGTGTGCGAGCGTCGCGTCGGACTTGCGGCAGGGGCGCTCGCGCAAGCGGGCCTCTATAGTGGTCGATGCCGCGGCCGTCGAAGGGGCGGTATCTCGTCCGGTCATGGCCAAGAGGTTGCACGTGTGAGCCGTCATCTGCTGGCGATCTGGCTTCTGAGTTGTTCGATCGGTGCGGTGGCCGCGGCACCGACGGTGCGGCAGTCGTTCGATCTTCAAGTCGGCACCGCACCGAGCGCGGTCCCCGTCGATGGCAGCCGGCTGCTGGTCTACGAGCTGCATGTCACCAATTATGCGAATGCCGCCTTGCTGCCGACGCGACTCGACGTGCTCGATGCGGGCCGGCCCGAAAGGCCGCTCGTCTCGTGGACGGGTGCCGCCTTGCTCGCGCGTACGGCGATCGCCGGCAGCGGCCGGCCGCCGGAGGCGGCACAGGGCTTGGTGCCCGGCATGCACGCCGTGATGTATGTCGAGGTCGTCGTGCCTGCGGGCGAGAGCGTGCCGCGGCAGCTGACGCATCGGCTCGCCTACGAGGCCATTGCGCCCGACGGCACGAAGTCCGATGCGCGCGGACCGGGTGACGTGCAAGGCGGAAACGTGTCCGTGGGGCAGCGGCAGCCTGCGATCATCTCCGCGCCGTTGCGCAGCGGGCCCTGGATCGCGATCTACGGCGCATCGTTTCCGCGCGGGCACCGGCGAGTGCTGTTCGCGCTGGACGGGCAGGTAGGAATTCCGGCGCGTTTCGCGATCGATTGGATTCGGCTCGATGCCGGCGGCCGTCATTCACGCGGCGACGAGCAGGACGTCGCAAACTGGCTGGGACACGGCGAGGACGTGCTCGCCGTTGCCGACGCCACGGTCGTCGCGACGCGCAACGGCTTTCCGGAGAGCCGCACGCTGGACAATCCCGCGCACGCGCTGGACGAGGCCAGCGGCAACTTCGTTTCGCTCGACCTCGGCGACGGCCGCTACGCGCACTACGAGCACCTCGAGCCGGGCAGCGTCCGCGTGCGTGCCGGCGACCGCGTGCGCCGAGGCCAGGTCATCGGCGCGCTCGGCTTCAGCGGCGATTCGACCGGCCCGCATCTTCATTTCCATGTCAGCGACGGCGCGGCGCCTCTGGCCGGAGAGGGCCAGCCGTTCGTGATCGACGGCTACGATCTGCTCGGGCGCTATCGGAGTCTCGACGAGTTCGCCGCCGGCAAGCCGTGGCAACCGTTGCCCGCGGATGCCGCGCGCCAGCAGCGCCAGACGATGCCCGCGGCCAGCGCGGTCGTGGAGTTCCGCCCCTGACGGACCGGCGCCTCGACACCGCGATCGGCCCGTCCATGAAAACCGGTCGCCGCGGCCTGTCGATTCGCGAGCCATTCGTTCGTCGCCAGGGCATGGACGGGGCGAGAGTACCTTCGCGTCGACCTTTCCCCGCCTGCACAGGCATTTCTACGGAGACGAACGCATGCGATTTCTTTCGATGATCAGGATCAACGAGAACAGCGGCCTCAGGCCGAGCGAACAGCTGATGGCCGACATGGGCAAGCTCATGGACGAGATGACCAAGGCCGGTACGCTGCTGGATACGGCGGGACTGAGGCCGACTGCCGAAGCGGTGCGCGTGCGCATCACGCACGGCAAGCTCAAGTCGACCGATGGACCATTTACTGAGACCAAGGAAGTGGTCGGCGGCTATGCAATGCTGCAGGCGGAATCGATGGAGGAGGCCATCGAACTGGCGAAACGCTTCCTTCGGGTGCATGGCGACGAGTGGGACGTCGAGTGCGAGGTCCGCCAGGTCATGGAGGACTGCGCGCAGGGTCGCTGAGCCGCCGATGGCGCGACGCCCAGCGCCTCGCTCTTTATGGGCCTCGTCCGGAAGCGACTCGGCGAGAGCGGTTTCGCGGGAGCGGCTTCACCCGCGATGAGGGCAGCAAGATTCGCGGCTGAAGCCGTTTCCACGCCTCTGCGCCGCGCGGCCGGCAAGGCCCGCGCGGAAACGTGTCGTGCAAATCCTGGATCGCTGGCGATCCGCTTTCTTTCGCAGGCTATTGCTGCGCCAGCCACTCCAGCACGCCGCCGTGCTTGGCGCATGCGCTCTCGCGCCGCTTGTTGTAGCTATATGACAAGTCGCGGCATTGCGCGCTGGCGGCAAGGCCGTCGTCGCCTTGGTCCTTGGAGGCTTCTTTCGCCTCTTTCGCCGCCGGCTTGAGCACGCATTTGCCGCCGGCGTCGAGATGCCCGAGTGCCGCGCTGGAGGCGCTGGCCGCTCCGGCGGAGCGCACGGCGCAGGTGTCGCCTTGGGCGGCGGCTGCGAACGAGGACGCGGCGGCGAGAACCAGCGCCGCGCCGTAAACCGTGAAACGCAGACCCTTGTTGGTGTTCATGCCCTCACCCCTGATAGACAAGACACCGGGAGGAAAGCATTTCGCGTGCCATTTATTTGCAATTGGCACAACAAATCATTGTGGATATTGAAAAATGTGATGCACGTCTCACCGTGATACCGTTCGATCCGGATAGCCGCCGGCCGCGGCTCCGCGCCCAGGGAAATCCATGTCGATGAAGAAAGCATTTCTGCTCGCGTGCGCGTGCGCGCTGTCCCTTTGCTGTTCTTCGCCGTTCGCGGCGGCGCCGGCGCAGACGCCTGCTCCCCCGGCACCGCCGGTGCATTCGCTCAAGGTCACGATTCTTTCGACGATGCTCGCGGACGAAGGCATCGGCGAATGGGGTTTCGCGGCGCTGGTCGAGGCCGACGGACACAAGATCCTGTTCGACACCGGGGCGCGGCCGAACACGGTGCTGGAAAACGCGCGCGAATTGAAGATCGACCTGAGCGACGTGCAGGACGTGGTGCTGAGCCACTTCCACGACGATCACACCGGCGGCCTGATGACGCTGCGCAGGGAGCTCTCGAAGATCAATCCGGCCGCGATGTCGCGCGTGCACGTCGGCGCCGGGATCTTCCTGCCGCGGCGCGGCAACGACGGCGGAGGCAACATCATGGTCGCGACGAAGCAGGCGTTCGAGGCGACCGGCGGCCGCTTCATCGAATACGACAAGCCGCAGGCGATCTTTCCCGGCGTGTGGCTGACCGGCCCGGTCCCGCGCGTCTATCCGGAAAAGAACTATCCCGCCGGCATCGAGGTGCAGCGCGACGGCCATTGGACCGAAGACGAGGTACCCGAGGACCAGTCGCTGGTCTTCGATACCGACAAGGGGCTCGTCTTGCTGTCCGGCTGCGGCCACTCCGGCATCGTCAATACACTGCACTACGCGCGCGGCTTCTTGCGCGAGGCGCCGGTGTACGCGGCGATCGGCGGCTTCCACCTCTTCAATGCGCCGGAGGAAAAACTGGCGTGGACGGCTTCCAAGCTCAAGGAATTCCAGGTCGGGCACATTCTCGGTGCGCACTGCACGGGAGTCGAGAGCATCTTCCGGCTGCGCACGCTGATGGGCCTGACGCGACGTACGTGCCTGGTGGCGACGATCGGCGCGACCTTCGATCTCCAGGACGGCATCCGCACCGGCTCGATCGCGGCGTAGGGCCGGCGTCGGCCGCGTCGCCCGCGGCATCGCGGTTGCAGGCGTGTGCGGACGCCGTCACCATCCGCCGCAACGACCGCTCGGGGGAGGGCGAACCATGATGCGCATCGCTGCAGCGGCATTGCTCCTGATCGCGGCCGCACCGGCGAGTGCCGAGCCGTTGAGCTACGACTACGCCTATCTCAGCCATCAGCAGACGCATGTCGATGGGCAGAGTTTTCGCAACGACACGCTGGGTGCGTACTACCAGTTCGGTACGAACTGGCACGTGTTCGGTTCGTTCGGCAACGCAGGCTCGTACGGCAATCCGGCCTGGAAGGACAGTCGTGCGCTGCGCTTCGGCGCGGGCGGCCATTGGTTGCTGAACGAGGACACGATGGTCGCGCTGGAAGGCGCGGTCATCCGCGCGCAGTTCGACAAGCCGCAGGTCGGCACCGTGCGCGACACCGGCGGTTCGGCGATCTTCGAGCTGCGTCATCGCTTCGCGCCGTGGGTGGAAGCGATCGCAAGTGCAAGCCACACCGAGGTGCTCGGCCGTCGCACGCACGAATTCGTCGCCGGCCCCGTATTCCATCTCAACCGTACGTGGGCGCTCGGCGCGTTCTATCGCCATACCGACGGCAGCTCCGGGTTCGAGGTGACCGCGCGCACGTACTACTGAGTCGTGGCGCATCGCGAAGCGGGCGTGCGCTGCGCAAACGCCCTGCGCTGGTGCCGGCTTCGGAAAGGCACCCGGCGTTGTCAGGATTTCGTTGCGCCGGTGTAAAAATCGGCAAGGACCGAAGACGGCCGCGATCGTCGTCTGCACAATGGCCTCGCGTCGTTCATTCCTCAGCCTTTGCAGAAGGTGATCGCGATGTCTTCGCCGAACAAATCTTCGCGCCTCCCGCTGGCGGCGCTCGTCTTCGCCTTCGCCGCGTCGGCGGCACACGCCGACTGGCAGTACACGCACTGGGGCATGTCGAAGGACCAGGTCCTGCTGGCCTCCAACGGCACCGTGTCGCCAACCTCCGCGCGAGGTCCGGATACTCCCTATGTCGGCCTGCGCGGGAAGTACGCCACGCCCGATCATGCATTCGATGCCGCCATGTATTTCGACGCCGGCGATACGCTGGTCAGCGTGATGCTCTCGCAGCGCACCGCGCCGGAGTGCGCGAAGACCTTGGGCGACCTGCAGGAAAAATACGGAACGTCGCAGGACGCGACGAACCGGCGCGGGCCGCTGCGGCTGATCTGGAGCGATGCCGCGTCCGGGAATCGCGTGAAGTACACCGGTGTGTCGCGCGCCGATTCGCCGGCTGTGCGCGACGTCCACGAGGCCGCCTGCACGATCGTTTACGAACCTTTGTCGCGAACCGTCGACGGCTTGTAGGCGCGCCGGCCTGGCTCAGCCGCCGGCTTTCGCCAGGCACGCGCGGTAGCGCTGATCGACGCGCGTGGCGAACCAGTCGGTCGTCAGCTTGCGCGTGATCTTCGGGCTCTTCAGGTCGATGCGCGGCACCACCGCGCGCGGCAGCGGCTTGCGTTCGGTGCGATCGGCGAGCGCGAACACGCGCTGGTACAACGGAGTCTTCTCGAACTCGACACGTTCGCCTTGTTCGAGTGCGCGGCGCACCTCGCGATCATCGAGGTCGAGGTGCCGCGCGAGCGAGCGCACGGCCAGTTCGGTGCTTCCGGGCTTGTCGCTCTCGTAGTCGATCAGGTCGCCGTCGAGCGCGAGGGGGATGCCGGAAGCGATCGTGACCGCGTTCTGGAACGCCGCGTTGCGGCTGGCGTAGAAGCCGGCGTTGAAGTCGGCGAAGCGATAGATCATGCGGTCGTACGAAGCCGGGTAGCCGAGCAGGTGGGCGATGCCGAAATAGACGCCACCGCGGCGTGTGAACACTTCGTGGCGGATCGAACCGTCGGCGAGCGGGTAGGGGTAGTCGTGTTCGTGCGCGTACTGTTCGGCGAACGTCACGCTCACCTGCATCGGGCCGGCGGTGTGCACGGGGTTCGAATCGGCGAACAGCCGCTTGCCGAGAGGAACCCGACCGATCATGTCTTCGTAGATGCGGCTCATGTCCTGTTCGGTGCGCACCGCGGCGATGCGGTCGCCGTAGCTCCTGCCGTCGGACGACTTCAGCACCAGCGCGCCGCGCACGAGCAGTTGCGGAATGTCGTGCTGTTCGGCGCGGCGATCGATTTCGGCGCGCGCGATCTTCGCCAGCCCCGGAACGGCCGGATCGACCACGAAGTTCGATTCCTGTTCGGCGACGGCCAGCGCGGCGCACAGGTTCGAGGTGTCCGGATCGATGCCGAGGGCCGCGAATGCCGCGGCGACGTCGGTGGCCCAACCTGGGCGGTCCGCGGTTTTCGCGGGCAGCAGCCGCACGATCTGAGCACGCACGTCGGCCGGCCGCCGCGCCGGTCCTTTCGCGCGTTCCTGCGTGGCGCAGCCGGCGAGGGTGGCGAACACGAGCACCGCGCAGATCGGCTGCGCACATTGTCGAAAGCTTCGGCGAATCGGATTCATCGTGGCAGGATTTCCAGGGGGCGCGAGCAATGTCTCACGGGCGGCCATCGCACGGCCGCCGTTCGTCGAACAGAAGGCGGACCCGGCCTCGATGCTGCTCCATCGACGTACGTCGGCGCAAACGCAGCGCAAGAGCGTGGCTGCGCCGTTCGCAACGGCATCCGCGCCGGGCGCTACAATCATCGGCCAATTCCCGCCCAGGCATCGTCAACTTTCGTATGCGCAATCCGCTGCAGGACCAATTGCTGAAAGCGGGCCTCGTGAAGAAGTCCAAGGTCGCCCAGGTGGTGCGCGAGCAGGAAAAGCAGCGTCACGGCAAGGCGCCGGCGCCGGCGAGCCCCGAGCAGATCGAAGCGCAGCGCCTGCAAGCCGAGCGCGCCGAGCGCGATCGTGCCCTGGCGGCCGAACGTAACGCCGCGGCGCATGCCAACGAACTGCGTGCGCAGGTGCGGCAGATCGTCGAGACGAACAAGATCAAGCGCGACGGCGAGATCGCCTATCGATTCACCGACGGCGACCGGATCCACAGCGTGCTGGTCAACGAGTCGCTGCGCGCGCAGCTTGCCGGCGGCACGCTGGTGATCGCGCGCCACGATCAAGGCTACGAGCTGGTGCCGCGTGCGGCGGCGGAGAAGATTCGCACGCGCGATTCCACGGCGATCGTGCTCGACCACGGCCGCGCCGATGCCGCCGCCGGCGGCGACGATGACGAGCACTACGCGAAGTTCAAAGTGCCGGACGATCTGATCTGGTAGCGCCGGGTCTACGAGGACCGCTCGCCACGCGGCGCGCGGACTGATCGGGCACCCGATCCTGTGGCCGAGTCGACCGACGGGCGCGAAGTGCGGCCGCGCATTCGCCGGAATGAACGGAAGCTGTTCGGGCGTGACGCCGAACGCGCGGGGTTCAGCCAGGCGAATCGATAGTGCGGCTCGACTCACGCCATCAAGGAGACGGTCATGAAGACGCCATTCGCGACGACGGCCCTGTCGTCGGCCCTGTTCATCGGTGTCGCCCTCGCCGGCACGGCGCAGGCCCAGCTCAACGGCAATACCGAACTGCCGCGCGGCGCGCTGGCGAGGGAAGACGTCGATTTCCTGCAGACCGCCGATGCGGCGAACATGGATCAGCTGATGCTCGGCAAGCGCGCCGCCTCGCGCACGCGCGATCCGGCCGTGCATTCGCTGGCGGACAACCTGGTGCAGAGCTATGGCAAGGCCGACAACGAGCTGCGTCTGCTCGCCGGAGCCAAGCACGTCGATCTTCTGCACAGCCCGACGCGAAAAGGGCAGGACGAAGCCGACGAGCTGATGAACAATCACGAAGTCTCGCTCGAACGTGCCTACATCGAAGACGTCGATCGCAATACCGACGACTTGATGTCGCTGTACGAGAACGCGCGTGCGAACAGCGAAGACGCCGACATTCGCGCGTTCGCCGACGAGATGCTGACGGCGCTGCAGGGTCACAAGCGTCAGGCGTCGGACTTGATCGCGCGCAAGGGCGGTTGAAGGCTCGATCGGCGGGTTCTTTTTGGAGAACGCTCTTTGCGGCGAACTCGTTCGGCGCAAAGAGCGTCTCCATGTAGCGGCACACTACGTCCCTTGTCGCTCGCTCGGCGCGTTCAGCTCTCGACGTCGCGGCCGGCCAGCCAGAGCGCAAGATTGCGCACGTACCGGCGCACGGAAGCCTGGGCCTCAGGCGACCGGGCCAGTTCGCTCCCCGGCGGTTCGCTGACGAAGCTCGGCGCGCCCTTGGCCGGATCCCAGTTGTAGTCGGCGAAATGGTGGAACGTCGACTGCGCCACGGCCGGGCCGCCATCGGACGACGGCTCGAAGGCGACCGCCAGGTTGAACGCGCGGCCGCTGACTTGGCTGCGCCCGCTCGCGATGACGCGTGCGCTCGGATCGTCGGCCGGCGCGTCGACGGCGCCTTCGTGCGGATGTGACGGAAAGTAGCGCACGGGTCCGGCCAGCAGCGGATGCGGCGCGCCTTCGACGTGGATCGCCTGGTAGTCGCCGTTGGCGCCGGAGTGATAGTTCGGCCACAGGATAGTCGTCGTGACGTCGTCGTCGATGCACTGGCGCTGCGGATCGGTCTCGGGGTTCTTCGAGTGGAAATGATGCGCGCGGCCGACGCCGCCGAGCGTGCAGACCGAACTGCCGAGGTCCATGTGATCGCGCGTGACCAGGAGGCCGCCGCCGCGCTGGCGAAAGCGCGAGATGCCCGCGCAGTCCTCGTCGTGCAGGCCATCGCCGGTGTCGACGGCGAACAGCCAGAGCTCGTCGTAATTGCTGGTGTCGAGCGTGGAAAGCACGGGGTCCGGCTGGCCCGGCGTCGTGCGGTCGCGCGCGTCGACCTGGAAAAGCGGCTGGCCGCGCGCGTCGCGGACCGCTTCGAGGGTTTCGCGAAGCAGGCTGAAGCGCGCGATGCTCCAGTCGTCGGCGGTCAGCGGGATCGTCGTCTGCAGCAGAATCTGGATGGGGGCGGTCATGCTGTTCGCTCCGTAGCGGCGGCACCGGCGGCCCTGCCGCCTGCGCTCGCGATGAATCGGGAACCGCGCCAACGATGGCACGAATTGAAAGGTGAACCAAGCAACCTAGCATGCTCGTCAAGCCGTGCGGACGATCGACGATCCGCACGGCAGCGGCGTCGCGGTGCCCGCGCTCAGCGAGCCGTCCTGGACTGGCGCTCGCGCAGGAATCGCCGCACGGCATCGTCGCGTTCGAGTCCGATTGCGATTTCGTACGCCGCATGCGCGTCGTCGCAGGCACCCGTCTTGGCGAGCAAGTCCGCGCGCGCGGCCCAATAGGGCTGGTAGTCGGCCAGCCGCGCATCGGCGGCGACGTCGGGCAACGCCGCCAGCGCCGCTTCGGCGCCGTGGACCGCGGCGATCGCGAGCGCGCGATTGATCGCGACGACGGGCGAGCCGGTCAGCGTGGTCAGCGCGTCGTAGAGCATCAGGACCGCCTCCCAGTTTGCGCGGCCCGAACGGCGGCGTTCGGTATGCGCCGACTGCAGCGCGGCCTCGAGCTGGAAACGGCCGATGCTGCGCAGCGCGCCGGCGCGGCGAAGCAACGCCTCGGCCTCGTCGATCATCGGCGCGTCCCAGAGCGCGACCTCTTGTTCGTCCAGCGGCACGTAGTCGCCCCGCGGGCAGCGGCGTGCCGCGCGGCGCGCTTGCGCGTGCAGCATGCAGGCGAGCAGACCGAGCGCCTCGGCTTCGTCCGGCAGCAGGTTCGCGACGAGACGTGCGAGGAAGATCGCTTCGTCGGTCAAGTCGCGGCGCGCGAGGTCGGCACCGCCGGGATCGGTCCAGCCGTCGGCGAAGGCGGCATAGATCGCGTCGAGCACGCTGTCGAGCCGCGCGGCCAGTTCGTCGCGCTCGGGAATGCGCAGTGGAATGCCGGCCTGGCGGATCTTGTCCTTCGCGCGCACGAGCCGCTTGCTCATCGCCGCCGGCGACATCAGGAAGGCCGAGGCGATGCGCTTGGCGTCCAGACCGAGCACGACCTGCAGCATCAGCGGCGCGCGGATGCCGGCATCGATCGCCGGGTGCGTGCAGGCGAACATCAGCGCCAGCCGCTGATCGGGAATGTCGGCGTCCGCGGCCGTGGTGTCGAGCGTTTCGGCCAGCCGCTGCAGCTCGTCGCCGGCGGCCTCGCCGATGCGCGAGTGGCGCGCGCCGTCGATCAGCTTGCGCCGCGCGACGGTCAGCAGCCACGCTTCCGGATTCGACGGACAGCCGCTGCGCGGCCAGTCCGCGAGCGCGGCGGCGAACGCTTCGGACAGCGCGTCTTCCGCCGCCGCGACGTCGCGCGTGCGCGCGGCGAGAAACGCGACGAGCTTGCCGTAGCTGCGCCGCGCGACCGCTTCGGCCACGCGGCGCGCGGGTGTGTCGTCGTTGCCGAGGGATGCGTCGTTCATCGCTGCGTCCGTACGGCCGGCATCGCGGATCGCTGCCGGCCGTGCGTCGACGAAGTCGCTACTTCGCCCAGACCGGACGCACCTCGACGATGCCGTGGCCCGCGCCGGGGCAGCGAGCGGCCCACGCGATCGCGGCGTCCAGATCGGGCACGTCGATCATGTAGTAGCCGCCGAGCTGCTCCTTGGTGTCGGCGTAGGGTCCGTCCAGCACCTGCGTCTTTCCGTCGACGACCTGCACGGTCGTCGCCGCCGATATCGGCTGCAGCCGGTTCGAGCCGGCCAGCACGCCGGCGTTCCTGAGCGCCTCGGTATAGGCCGTGTACGCCGCCATGCCTCGTTCCTTTTCGGCCTGGCTGAGCGCGTTCCAGCCGTCTTCGCGTGCGTAGAGCAGCAACAGGTATTGCATGGGAATCTCCTCGGTCAGTAGTCGGCGGCACGGTGTGCCGTCATTGTCATGTCGATCGAGCGGGTGTCATTTGGACAGCCTTCGATCGTCGGAGTGCGAGGACACACGGTGCTCGCCTCTGCGGACCGAGTGCGCGACGTTCCGTTGCGTGATCGGTCGGGGCATTGTCGCGGAAGTGTAGACTTCCCCGTTGGGCAAAGGCCGATCGATGCACGTGGCCGAAGCGTCGGGAACGTGCCGGCGTGCAGGTATCGATGCACGAACGCGGCGCGGACGGCCGCCGAAGATGTCGGAATTGCGCGATCGCATTGCACTCGGCGCGAGGTTCGCGGCGCTTGGTCCGAACGGCCGGACGGGTCGGTTACGATCGCTTCCGGTTCCACGCCGTCGAACGCACCCGCGATCTGGGGAGATCCGATGTCCACCGTCCTCCACGCCACCAAACCCGCCATCGCCTGGATCAACGTGTTCTGGGGCGGGCTGCTCATCGCCCTCGGCGACATGACGTTCGCGACCTTCGTGTGGTTCTCCTGGAGCGCGGCCGGGCTGACCCGGCTGTTCCAGACGATCGCCGTCGGTGTGCTCGGCAAGGCGAGTTTCGACGGCGGTCTGTCCAGCGCAGTGCTCGGTGCCGCGCTGCACCTGTTCATGGCGACGATGTTCGTGCTGATCTACACCGTCGTCGCGCAGCGCCGCCCGAATCTGCTGCGCACGCCGATCGTGCATGGCGTGCTGTACGGCGTCGTGCTCTACGTGGTCATGAATTTCGTCGTGATGCCGCTGTCGCGCGTGCATGCGTCGCCGTCGTTCGCACACCCGTACTGGATCGGCTTCAGCGTCGTCGCGCACATGGTGTTCGGAGTGATCTGCGTCGTGTTCGCCCGGCGCGCGCTGCGCCACGCCTAGGGCATGCGATGCCGCCGCCTGTGGCTCGCCGCGGGCTTGATCGACCGCGTGCGCGGCCTCATATGAAGGGGCCGTGGGTGCCGGGCGCAAGCCTGCCGCCCCGGCAAACCTCGGCAGGCGTATGCTCTGTCGACCTCTTCGAACTTCAGCCCCGGAGACAGCCATGGCAACCGGTTGGGCCGGCGACGGCGCCGTACAGGACCAGATCGACGCGACCGTGAAGGACGCGATCAAGCGCGTGCGCAGCCAGATGCCGCACGGCGCGAGCCTGAAGCACTGCGAGGAATGCGAGAAGCCCATCCCCGAGGCGCGGCGCAAGGCCGTGCCGGGCGTGCGCCTGTGCGTGACCTGCCAGGAAGCGCACGACCACGAGCAGGCGGCCTTCAGCGGCTACAACCGTCGCGGCAGCAAGGACAGCCAGCTGCGCTGAGCGCGATAGCGTTCGTGGAGGCTGTCGCACGGCCGTCTGGACGGCTGTGCCTTCGATGCATCTTTGTATACTTCGTCGACGTTCGTGCTGTCCGTCACGGCGGCGACTTGCTTCGATGGGTATCGTAGCGACCAGCGCGCAGGGGAGACGGCAAACTGCCGGCCGGCGCGCCTTCCGGCGTCGACCCACATTCTTGAAGCAAGGACGGTTTCATGCGCGCATGGCCCAGCGTCATCGTGTTTCTCGGCGTATCGATCGGCGCGCACGGCGCGCTCGCGGCAGCAGGGCCCGCACCCAGCGGCGGCACGATTCCGCCCTATACGCCGCTGTACACGACGGAGTATCCGCTTGCCGAATCGGTCAACTGGCACGTGGAACCGGACGGCACCATCGTGACGACCGGCAGCGGGCGCGCACGCTCGCGCCACGAGTCCGAGGACATCTTCTACACGTTCCCGGTACGTTACTTCGAGCAGCGCACGTTCGGCTTCGAGATCCACGATCACATTCCCGCCGGCGGCAGCACGATCGACATCTACTACACGCCGCAATACGCCTATTGGCGCGCGCCGGAGTGCCGCAACGCCTACCGCGATCCGTACCACGCGGCATTCAACAACAACATCCAGTTCGATTCGACGCCGGTGCAGCCGGCACTCCCGGACGGTACCGGGCAGGAATGGGTTTGCCACATCACGCGCAATGCCCACGCCGGCAGCGACGGCGTGCTGCGTGCGGGCGACTGGATGGAAGTGGAGTTCCAGGAATTCATCGGCGTCGTCCAGGGCGATCCGAACGTGATCGGCCAGGACGTCTACTACACCGACACCTACCGTTTCCGCGTCGGCGAGCCGGGCCTGTTCATCGAGGAAGACGAGGACGTCAACGCGCGCCTCAGCGCCGGCGGTGCGGCGACGGCGCCGTTCGTGCGCGCCGGCGAAAGCGTGCAGCCGGACCAGGTCATCTCGCGCGACGGCGACATGCTCACCTACACGCGCGACGACGGCGAGGTCGTCACGTTCAAGATCCTCGACGACAACTCGGTCTACTCCGACTACATCGTCGACAGCGGCGCGACCGACTGGACCAGCTTCACGCGCGAGGCGCTGAACATCCGCTGGCCGACGCACAACGACTTCCTCAACGGTCGGCGCCTGTTCCACAGCTCGTTCATCACCGGCGAGCACAGCGAACACGGCAATCCGCCGCTGACGAACCTGATCGGCATGGCGAACGGACTCACCGTGCAGGAGTCGTGCATCGCCTGCCACGTGAACGATGCGCGCGGCGTGGCGCCGGCGTCCGGCGACCTGCTGCAGACGATGGTGATGAAGGTGTCCTCGGGCGCGGTCGATGCCAACGGCGTGCTCATTCCGCATGCCGAGTTCGGCAACGCGCTGCAGCCGCGCAGCGTGAATGCGGCGATCGCCGCCGAGCCGGCGAGCCAGGTGACCTACGTCGACGTCGCCGGCAATTACCCCGATGGGCAGGCCTATCATCTGCAGAAGCCGGTCTACACGATCGTCGGCCAGAGCACGGCCGCGACCGACGTGATCTTCGCCTCGTCGTTCGAAGCGAACGAGCCGATCGGGCAGGGCGTGCAGTACTTCTCCGCGCGCATGCCGCAGACGCTGGTCGGCCTCGGGCTGCTCGAGGCGATCGACGAAGAGACGCTGTTCGCGCTGCAGGATCCCGACGACAGCAACGGCGACGGCATCGCCGGCCGCGTCAGTCTCGTCTACGACCCGAGCGCGCCGTCGCCGCGCGTCGGCCGCTTCGGCTGGAAGGCCGACAAGTACAGCCTGCGCCATTTCGCGGCGACCGCGCTGCGCGACGACATCGGCGTGAAGACGTCGATGTTCAGCGTGCCCGATTGCGGCCTCGACGAGCCATCCTGCGCGCAGCAGGCGCTGTCGGCCCCCACGCTGTCGGACGCCGACCTCGATCTTCTGGCGAAGTACGTCGAGATGATCGGCGCGCCCTCGCGGCGTCCCGACGAGATCGACCAGCCCGGCGCGCTTTCCGGCGAGGCGCTGTTCGCCTCGACCGGCTGCGCCGCCTGCCATGTGGCGACGCTGCAGACCGGCATGCGCCATCCGATCGCCGAATTGCGCGGCCAGACGATCCATCCGTACACCGACCTGCTGCTGCACGACATGGGCGCGGATCTGGCCGATCACCTGAGCGCGTCCGATGCGGTCAACCGCGAATGGCGCACGCCACCGCTGTGGGGGCTCGGTCTGACGCAGCCGGTCAACGGCAGCACGCGCTTCCTGCATGACGGACGCGCGCGTTCGCTCGAGGAAGCGATCCTCTGGCACGGCGGCGAAGCGAACGCGAGCAAGCAGGCGTTCGAGGCGCTGCCGGCGGCGAGCCGCGCGGATCTGATCCAGTTCCTCGATTCGCTCTGACACGCGATCGTCTGCGAAGGGAACGGAGAATCATGGCACCATGAAGCCTCCGTTCCCTGCGCGGAGATCCAGATGAGCGAGCCCCGTCAAACCGCCAGCGACTTCGATCCCGAAGTGCTGCGCCTGTTCGACCAGTACGTGCACGGCATGATCGATCGCCGCGGCTTCCTTTCCGGTGCGGCGCGTTTCGCCGTCGGAAGCGCGGGGGCGGCCGCATTGCTCGCCGCGCTGAGTCCGCAGTTCGCCGCGGCCCAGCAGGTCAGGCCCGACGATGCGCGGCTGTCGGCGAAGTACGTCGAGTTCGCCTCGCCCAAGGGCTACGGCAAGGCGCGGGGCTACCTGGCGCGTCCGGCCAAGGCGAAGGGACCGCTGCCGGTCGTGCTCGTCGTGCACGAGAACCGCGGCCTCAATCCGCATATCGAAGACATCGCGCGGCGTCTCGCGCTCGACGACTTCATCGCCTTCGCGCCGGACGCGTTGTTCCCGCTCGGCGGCTACCCCGGCGACGAGGATGCGGCGCGCGAGTTGTTCGGCAAGCTCGACCAGGCGAAGACGCGCGAAGACTTCGTCGCCGCGGCCGAGCTGCTCGGTCATGTCGAGGGCGGCAACGGGCGTCTCGGCGTCGTCGGCTTCTGCTACGGCGGCGGCATCGCGAATGTTCTCGCCACGCGCCTGCCGCACCTGAAGGCGGCGGCGCCGTTCTACGGCGTGGCGCCGCCGGCCGAAGACGTCGCCAAGATCAAGGCCGAACTGCTGGTGGTGCTCGCCGCGAACGACGATCGCGTCAATGCGACGTGGCCCGGCTACGAGACGGCGCTGAAGGCCTCTGGCGTGCATTACACGATGTTCCAGCCGCCCGGTACGCAGCACGGTTTCAACAACGACACCACCCCGCGCTACGACAAGGATGCCGCGGCCGAGGCGTGGCGCCGCACGCTGGCGCTGTTCAATCGCACGCTGCGCGACGCCGCGGGCGGATGACCACGCTGCATGCCGCGTTGCGCCGGCGCGTTTGCCGATCCTGCGCGATGATGTAAAGCCTCTGGCCTGGACCGATCGAACCGGCGACGATGTGCGGCGCAGAGAACGCCGAGGCGCGCCTACCGATGACATCGCTGCGCACGCAATTGCGCGAGAACTGGCCGGATGCGGCGCGCCTGCTCGCAGCGGCGATGCTCGCGTATGCGCTGGCGCGGGCGCTCGGCCTGCACGAAGCGCATTGGGCCGTGTTGACCGCCTTGATCACGGCACGCGGCCACGCCGGCGGCACCGCGCGAGCCGGCCTCGAGCGCCTCGCCGCGACGATCGCCGGTGCCGCGCTCGCGACGGCGGCCGCGTCGGCGCGTCACGCGTTCGCGATCGATCAGGCCGTCGTCCTGTTCGCCGCGCTGGCACCGCTGTGCCTGCTCGTCGCCGTGCGGCCGAACTATCGCGGCGCACCGGTTGCCGCGCTGATCGTTCTGTCGGCCGGGCCTGCCGCAGGCCTCGGGCCGCTCGGCACGGCCTTGCTGCGTACCGGCGAGATCGCGATCGGCGCGGTCGCGTCCGTGCTCGTTTCGGCAGTCGTGTTTCCGTCGCGCGGCAAGGCGCGTCCGCGTGCGCACGCGGCGACGATCCTCCGTTTCGTTTCGCGTTGGCTGCGCCAGCTGTCCGGCAGCGACGGCCCCGGCGAGGATCGCACCGAAGCGCTGCGCGAAGCGATCCGCAAGGAGTTGCGCGAACTGACGATCCTCGCCCACACCTCGGGCTGGCGCAAACTGCAGGACCGCGACACGGCGCGCCTGCTCAAGATCGTTTCGGCGGTCCATGCGGACACCGGATTTCTCGCGCGCGCCCTCGCGCGCAAGCCGCTCGAGGGTGTCGCGCAATCGCTGCGCGAGCCGCTGGATAGCGTGCTGGACGCGCTGGCAGCCGCCTTCGAACAGGGCGCCGATGCGCTCGGCGGCAGCGCGCCGGCCCCTTCGCGCGAGGCGGTCGATGCCGCCTTGAAGGCGCTCGCCGCGAAAGCGCGCGAGACGGCCGATAGCATCGAGCCGCGTCACGCACACGCGCTCGTCTACGTCGTCGGCGCCCTTGCGACCGATGTCGGCTTGCTGGCGGCGATCGCGGGCGAAGCCGAAGCGCAGCAGACACCGCAGTCGAGCGCGCTTTCCTAGCTGCCGCGCGGCGCCGGCGCGCATGGCATGCCCGCGCATGCCGCTTCGACGCCGGCTGTTCGGCAAAGTCCCCCGTGCATGCCGGCCGCGGCCGTGAAGTCCGCGATGTCGCCTGCGTGATGTTTCCCGGTATCCGCTCACTGAAGGTGGAGCAGCGCTGCAATTAGGGTCGGCCGAGCCGGCGACCGGTTGCCGCGCTGCGGACTTTCGACGAACCGGGGGATCACCCAATGCATACCGTAAGTGGAAGAAAGCAGCGGGCACGTTTCGCGCCGACTGCGTTCGGCATCGGCCGCCGCATCGCTGCCTGCGTTTTTTGCGCGATCCTGCCTTGGATGGCGGCTGCGGCGTCGGCCGCCGGCGGCGACGCCGGCAAGGTCCCGTTGTCGGGGCATGTGCTGCCGGCTCTGGCCGGCGCGGCGGCCGCGACGCCGAAGTCGGTGCCGCAAGGCGAGGAACTCTCGCTGACCCTGGTGCTCAATCGCGACGACGAAGCCGGTTTCCAGCGCTACCTGCACGACGTCTACGACGCGCAGTCGCCGAACTACCGGCGCTTCCTGACCCCGGCCGAACTGCGCGACCGGTTCGGACCGAGCGAAGCCGGCTACGGACAGGTGCTGGGTTACCTGCAATCGCAGGGCCTGCGGCTCGCGCAAGGTTCCGCCAACCGCATGACCGTGACGGTGCGCGGCACGCGCACGCAAGCCGAGCAGGCGTTCGGCGTGCACATCGGCGACTACCGGCTCGGCGAGAAGGCGTTCCGCGCGAACGACGGCGATCCCGTGCTGCCCGCGCCGATCGCGGCGCACGTGCAGGCAGTCAGCGGGCTGTCGACGCTGGCGACGCCGGCGCCGTCGATCCAGGCGATCCGCCGCGCGCTGTGCTCGGTGCCAGTCGCGTTGAACGTGTATTTCTCCAACGCCGTCAACGAATACAACGGCGTACCTTCCACGATCGAGCAGCAGCACCAGCAATACCTCAAGAAGCTCGAGCTGTGCGTCCAGCACGTCGGCGACACGCACGCGCAGCAGGTCTATTTCTTCACCGATCCGCCGCCGCCGGCCTGGCAGGGGGCCGACGGCACCGGGCAGACGGTCGGCCTGCTCGAGTTCGATACCTTCCATCTCAGCGACATCGCCGACTACATCGGCCTGATCGGACTTCCGCCCGGCAAGCTCGCCGATGTGAGCCAAGTGCACGTCGACGGCGGTGCCGGCAGCACGCCCGGCACGGGCGTCGACGAGGTGCTGCTCGATGTCGACGCGGTGTTGGCGATCGCGCCCGGCGCGAAGATCGCCGTCTACGACGGCGCCTTCACCGGCGCGAACACGAGCTTCCAGGCGATGTTCAACGCGATGGTCGACGACGGCGTCGACATCATCAGCAACAGCTGGGCCTATTGCGAAGACCAGACCTCGCTCGCCGACGTGCAGAGCATCGACGCGATCCTGCAGACGGCCGCCGCGGCCGGCATCAGCGTGTTCAACGGCAGCGGCGACAGCGGCAGCACGTGTCTGGACGGCGCGGCGAACACGATCGCGGTGCCGTCCGATTCGCCCCACGCGACCGCGGTCGGCGGATCGACGTTGTCGGTCACGCCGGGCGACATCTGGGCTGGGGAGACGTGGTGGAACGGTTCGGCCGACACGCCGCAGACCGGCCAGGGCGGATTCGGCATCAGCCGTTTCTTCACGCGACCGGCCTACCAGGACGGCCACACGACCTCGGCGATGCGCTCGGTGCCCGACGTGGTCGCGAACGCCGATCCGGCGACGGGCGTGCAGATCTGCAACGCCGACGAAGGCGGCTGCCCGACCGGGACGCTCAACGGCGGCACCAGCTACGCCGCGCCGGAATGGGCCGCGTTCACGGCGCTGCTGCGGCAAACCCAGGGCGCAGCGCTCGGCCTGCTCAATCCGCAGATCTATCCGCTGTCCGGGCCCGGCGCCTTCCACGACGCGCCGGCGATGGGCAGCGATTTCGCGCACGTCGGCCTCGGCTCGCCGAAGCTCGCGCTGCTGCACCAGCAACTCACGAGCCAGACGACCGGCCCGGTCGACCCGGTGGTTTCGCAAGTGCGCATCTACGACGAGGAAGGCTTCAGCTTCCCGCCGGACTTCACCCTGGTCATGCCCGCGTTCGCCGACGGCACTACGCCGAGCTACGTCGTGGTGCGGCTGGTCGATTCGATGGGCAACCTGGTCGTCGGAAAAACCGTGTCGCTGACCGCCAACGCGGGCAGCCATGCCGTCATCACGCCGAGCATCGGCGTGACGACCAGCGACAACGGCGCGGTGGTATTCCAGGTCACCGACACGGTCGCCGAGCCGCTGACATTCACCGCGCGCGATACGACCGACAACATCACGCTGGCCGAATCGCCGCAATTGAACGGCATCGCGCCGATGGCGGCGAGCGGCAACATCGTCGCGTTCTCCGACGTCGCGGCGGCCGACGGCCAGAGCACCGACACGATCACCGTCACGCTGCAGGACGCGCAAGGCCATCCGGTCGTCGGCCGCGTCGTCTCGCTGCAGCAGACCGGCAACTCCGTCATCACGCCGCCGATTCCGAACGTGACGAACGCGAACGGCCAGATCGCCTTCACGGTGACGGACACGGTGCAGGAAACGATCACGTACACCGCAACCGACGTCGGCGACGGCGGCCTGCCGGTACCGGGCTCGGCCATCGTGACGTTCAATGCGAGCGGCGGCGACAACTGCGGCATCACCAACGTCGGCAATCCGAACGTCTTTGCCGGGCCGGGCTACGCCATGACGCCGTTCGCGACGGGCTTCGTGCCGCTGGACACCAATTTCGGCGGCCTCACCGACGGCTGCCGCGGCGCCTCGGGACTCGCGTTCGACGCGCTTGGGAATCTGTACGTGTCCGACATCCACAGCGGCAACGTCTACAAGTTCGGTCCGGCCGGCGGTGTCGCCGGTCCCGCGACGCTGTTGACGCAGACGTCGCCCGGGCCGCTGCTCGGCGCGCTTGCGTTCGGCCACGACGGCAAGCTCTATGGCGCCCGCAACGCGACGACCGGCAACTTCTTCACCGGTGCCGTCATCGAGATCAATCCGACGACTGGCGCCTACGTGCGCAACGTCGGCGACCCGATCACCTGCGCCAGTTACCTGGCGACCGATCCGGTCAGCGGCGACTTGTTCGTCGATGATTCGTGCAGCGGCGCGGGATCGGACAACGGCTCGATCTGGCGCATCGCCAATCCCGGCAGCGCCACGCCGACGACGACGGTCTATGCGGCGACGCCCGGCGTCAACGGCGGCTTGGCGTTCTCGCCAGGCGGCACGTTGTATGCGATCGACTACCTCGACAACGCGATTGCCGCGATCGGCGGCACGGCCAGCGCATCGCCCGGCACGATCACCCTGTTGCAAGGCATCACCGGTTCGGCCCTGGGCATCGTCGCCGAGGGCACGCAACCGAACGGAGATGCCACCACGCTGACGCTGGCCGCGGCGCCGGCGGCGGACGCGTTCCCACCGGGCATCCGTTCGTTCGACATCACCGGCACGCCGGCGGCGGCGAGTTCGCTGGTGATGCAAAACGGCTACGCCAACGTGCAGATCATCGGGCCCGACGGCTGCCAGTACGCCAGCATGGCCGTCGCTGTGTACCGCATCACCAATGCGGACGGCACTTGTCCGCTGCGTTCGGGCGCGGCGCTGCTCGCGATCAGCCCGGGATCGGTCTCGCCCAATCCACTGCAGGGAACGACGCAGACGTTCACCGCGCGCTTTCACAACATCGACGCGCCGGCCGGCACGACGGTGCTGTTCCAGGTAGCCGGGGCGAACGCGCAAGTCGCGCAGGCAACGCTCGGCCCGGACGGGACGGCAACGTTCGTCGAAGAAGGTATCGACGCCGGCAGCGACTCGATCACGGCATCGGCCACGGTCGGCAGCATCGCGCTGAGCTCGACGCCGGTGCAACTGACATGGTCGGCCGGGGCGCACACGACGTTCCTCAACCTCAACCGCACGCCGACCAGCGCGATGGCCGATCATCCGGTACTGCTGACGGCAAACTTGAGCGACGCCTCGGCCGATCCCTACGCGCCCATCGCCGGTGCCACGATCGCGTTCGGCGTCGACGGACAAACCTGCAGCGGCGCGACCGATGCCAGCGGCAACGCAAGCTGCGTCGTGACGGTGCCCGATGTCGGCGTGTTCACGCTGTCGGTCAGCTATGCCGGCTCCGCCGGCGCACTGGCCGCCGAAGCGAGCGAGCTGTTCTCGACGACGCCGTTCACGGATTTGATCTTCGCGGACGGCTTCGACGGCCCGCAATGACGAGGGAGGGTGGGCGCTGGTTGCTGTCCAGCGCCCACCCGATCGTGCGGCAGCGCCTCAGGTGGTTCGATCGGCCGCACGGCGCAAGGTTTCGATGTCGATCTTCTTCATCTGCAGCACCGCCTGCATCACGCGGCTGGCCTGGCCGGGATCGCTGAGCAGCTTGGGCAATTCCGTCGGCACGATCTGCCACGACAGGCCGTAGCGGTCCTTCAACCATCCGCACATCTGCGCCTTCGGATCGCCGCCGGCCGAGAGCTGGTTCCAGTAGTGATCGATCTCGGCCTGCGTGTGGCAGTTGACGACCAGCGACAGCGCTTCGGTGAACTTGAAGTGCGGGCCGCCGTTCAGCGCCGTGAAGTCCTGGCCGTCGAGCTGGAAAGCGACCGTCATGGCCGTGCCTTCGGGTTGGCCGCTCGCCTGCGCGCCTTCCTTGCCGTAGCGCGTGACGCCCGTGATGCGCGCGTTTTCGAACACCGAAACGTAGAACTTCACGGCCTCTTCGGCCTGCTGGTCGAACCACAGGAACGGGGTGATGCGTTGGAATCGCGTGGTCATCGAGCTTCTCCTCGGGTGGGTCGCAATGGCCGGATCCGCGCGCGCTGCGCGGTCGTCCTTCCTTGCATCGACGAACGGCGGATTGCGAAATCGACACGCGATTCATCGGAAAGATGAACGCGACCGCGGAGGAGGGACGTGCCGCGTCAGGCTACGATCATGCGCGGATCGCTAGGCTGGCCGTCCCTTTCGCAGCGAGAGCGACAGGCGCTTGCATCCCGCATCGAACGAAGGACAGTCCCTGGTCGCCATTGCGTGGCCAGCGTTGGCCGCACTGGTCCTTGGCGTACTCGTCTACAAGGGCCTGCGGCGGATCGAACGAAGCGCCGAGGCGACCGGCGTCCGGAGCCTGCGCACGCGCCTGATCGGCGTGATCGCTTCGCCGGCCGCGATCGCGCTGCCGCTGCTGTTCCTCGGTGTGGCGCTGGCGGCGACGCCGCTGCCGGAGGAGGTGAGCGGACCGGTTCGCCACGCTCTCGGCGTCGGTGCGATCGCTTGCCTGGCCTGGCTCGCCGTGCGCGCGATCGGCGCCTTCGAACGACGGATCGCACGGCGCCATCCGCTCGAAGTCGCCGACAACCTGGCGGCGCGGCGCGCGCAGACGCAGGTGCACGTGATCGGCGGCGTCGCCCAGGGCGCCGTCGTGCTGATCGGCATCGCGATCGCACTGATGACGTTTCCGCAGATCCGCCAGATCGGCGCCACGCTGCTGGCGTCGGCCGGCATCATCGGGCTCGTCGCCGGCATCGCCGCCAAACCCGTATTCGGCAACCTGATCGCCGGCCTGCAGATCGCGATCACGCAGCCGATCCGCTTCGACGACGTCGTGATCCTCGAAGGCGAGTGGGGCCGCGTCGAGGAAATCACCAGCGCCTACGTGGTCGTGCGCATCTGGGACGAGCGCCGCCTGGTGGTGCCGCTGCAATGGTTCATCGAGCATCCGTTCGAGAACTGGACGCGAACGACGTCGCAACTGCTCGGCACCGCGTTTCTCTGGCTCGACTATCGCGCGCCGCTTGCGGCCATCCGCGACGAGCTGCAGCGCATCTGTGCGGCGGACGAGCGCTGGGATGGACGCGTCTGCGTCGCCCAGATCACCGACACCGACCGCAGCGCGGTGCAAGTGCGCCTGCTCGTGAGCGCGCGCAGTTCCGGCGACCTGTTCGACCTGCGCTGCGCGGTGCGCGAACGCATGCTCGCGTTCCTGGCCGCGCATCATCCGGAGGCGCTGCCGCTGCTGCGCATGGACGTGACGTGCAACGAAGCGTGGCATACGGACGGCCAGTCGCTCGCGCGCCGCGCGCGGGCCGCTGTCGATGCGAGCACGGCGACGACGACGTCGCCGGGTGCCGAGGACGTCACGCCGGCCGATTTGCCGGCGCCGGCGTCGCGGTAATCCATGTCTCATTCTGGACAACGTTGTCACTCTTTCGTTCGCTCGAATCTTCAGCGATGCTGACTCGAAATTTCACATACGTAAGCGGAATTCAAGCATCGCTGGAGCTTTCCGATATCGGTGATGCTCTCGCGCGCCGGCGATTTCATGGGCGCCGTCACACTTCGGTGTGGAATTCATAGACAACGTTGTCATCCGGGTTTAACACGACAGGGTCCTCGGTCTCCGCGCGTGATCGCGCGCCGGCGACGGCGGGAGGATTGCCCCACAGGGCCGGCACGAGAAGGCCATCGAAACCGAAAAACCCATCCGTAGCGACATCATTCCATCTGGAGGAAATCCCATGCGTGTGAAGCGATCGGTTATGTGGTCCAGTCTGGTATTCGGCACCCTGGGCAGTGCGCTGGCGACGACGGCGTGCGTGACGCTGGTGGCGGCTCCTGCGCAGGAGGCGCATGCGCAAAGCGCGCCGGCATGCGCGACGGCGTGGAGCGCATCCACGGTCTATACCGGGGGCAACACGGCCAGCGAGAACGGCGTGAACTATCACGCGAACTGGTGGACCCAGGGCGACGAGCCGGCCACCCACAACGGCGGCAGCGGATCGGGCCAGCCTTGGACTTCGCAAGGCGCCTGCGGCGGTTCGACGCCGCCGCCACCCCCTCCGCCACCCCCTCCGCCGCCGCCGCCGGGATCGGGTGACGTGGTGTTCAGTCCGTACAAGGACATCACGATCAACCTCAACTGGAATACGAACGTGATGCAGACGGCCGTCACCGGCCAGGCGATTCCCGTCGTCGGGCCGGGCAGCCTCGTCTCGACGGTCGAGCCGAACCTCGGTGCGATCACGCTCGCGTTCGCCTCCGGCGAATGCGGCAGCGAAGGCTGGGGCGGCGTGCCGGCGGCGAGCTTCGCCGGTGCCAACATCCAGGCGCTGGCCAATGCCGGCGTCAGCTACATCGTCTCCACCGGCGGTCAGGCCGGCACATTCACCTGTTCCAGCCAGGCCGGCATGGCGCATTTCCTGTCGACCTACATGTCGCCGTACCTGATCGGCATCGACTTCGACATCGAAGGCGGCCAGTCGCAGGCGCAGATCAATGCACTGGTGGCGCAGGCCGTGTATGCCGAAAGCCTGTATCCGCACCTGCGCTTCTCGTTCACGCTGGCCACGCTCGGCGCGTCGGACGGCAGCTACGGCGGCGTCAACAGCCTCGGCGACATGGTGATCCGCGCAGTCAGGAGCTCGGCGCTGCAGAACTACACGATCAACCTGATGGTGATGGACTTCGGCTCGGCCAGTCCCGGCGTGTGCGTCGTATCCAACGGCCATTGCGACATGGGGCAGTCGGCGATCCAGGCGGCGACCAATCTGGAGCACACCTACGGCATCGCGCCGAGCCATATCGAGCTGACGCCGATGATCGGCGTCAACGACGTGTCGAGCGAAGTCTTCACGATCGCCGACGTCGATACGCTGACCGGCTACGCGCAAGGCCAAGGCATCGTCGGCCTGCACTTCTGGTCGCTCGATCGCGATACGCCTTGCAGCGGAGGCGGCGGCACCGCTTCGCCGATCTGCAACTCCGTCAGCGGCAGCACGCCGCTGCAGTACACCAACCGGTTCCTGCAGAACCTCGGCCAGTAGGCCCTCCCAAGCCGGGCCGCAACCAGCGGCCCGGCTCTTTTTTCGCTATCCCGTCCCTTGTGTATGGGGGAAAGTGCCCGAGGGGCGGAAGAGGCGGACGTTTGGGCGGCGAGCCCGAAGCTTGCCCCAGAGCACGCATCGCACACCTCTGCGCGTCGTAGACTGCGCGTGTCGCGCGAGCCTGCACCGATGACGCAGTCCAGGGGAAACCATGTCGTTCTGACCGAGCCGGACCCGCCCTGGGCCGAGCGCGACGTGGCCGGCCGCCGCGCGATGCTGACCGAGATCCTCGCGCAAGTCTCCAGCGAGGCCCTGCAGGGAGAAACGCTGGAAGGCGTCCTGCAGCGCATCGTCGACTGTGTCGCCCGCAATCTGCCGGTGACCATCGCCAGCATCATCCTGCTCGACGACGAGGGTACGCACTTCGTGCAGGAGGTGTGGGCGGGCCGCATCGTGCTGATCCTGCCCGGCGACCTGCCGTGGCCGATCAGCGTCGGCGCCGCCGGGCGCTGCGCGCGCAGCGGCAAGGCGCAGCTGATCGCCGACGTCAACGACGATCCGGACTACGTGCCCGGCAACCGCGAAGTCAATTCCGAGTACCTCGTGCCGATCCGTCATCGCGACCGCTTGCACGGCGTCTTGAACCTGGAAAGCACGCAGGCGGATTTCTTCACGCCCGAGGTCACCGCGGTGTTCGACGCGATCGCGCTGCAGATCGCCGGCGCGATCCACTATGCGCGCGTCGTGCGCGAGCTGGAGCTCGCCAACCGCAAGCTGCGCGAGCTGTCGATGAGCGACGGCCTGACCGGCATCGCCAATCGCCGCTGCTTCGACGAACGTCTGAGCGACGAGTGGCAGCGGCATGCGCGCGAGGCGGACTCGCTCGCACTGCTGCTGGTCGACGTGGACTGCTTCAAGCCGCTCAACGATGCGCGCGGACATCTGTATGGCGACGAATGCCTGCACGGCCTCGCGCGCTTGTGCACCGACATCGCCAGCGGCAGCGAAGAACTGGTCGCGCGCTTCGGCGGCGACGAACTCGCCTTGCTGCTGCCGCGCACCGATTTGCGCGGAGCGCGGCGGTTCGGCGAAGGCCTGCGCCAGCGCGTGGAAGCGATGGCGCTGTCGCATCCGCGTTCCTCGGTGGCCGCGCACGTCACCGTCAGCATCGGGGTCAGCGCCGCGCGCCCGCATGCGCAGTTGTTGCCGGCGGCGCTGATCGCGAGCTCCGATCGTGCGCTGTACGCGGCTAAGGCGAGAGGGCGCAACTGCGTGGTGGCGCGCGCCGTGCCGGATGCGGCCGGCTGAGCGGAGCCCGATCGTCCGCGCTTGTCCGGGCCTGCCCGACGCCAAGAACAGGGGCGGCGCAGGCCCGCTGCGAGATCGCGCCGGGCCGCCGGACGTCGCGCGAACGGCGATTGGCCCATAATGACAGGCTTTCCGCGACACTCCGGACGTTGATGAAGATACCCAAGGGACTGCAGCCGCTGATCGACGATGGCGCGATCGACGCGGTGCTGCGGCCGCTCAAGAGCGGCAAGGAAGCATCCGTTTACATGGTGCGTTCGGGCGTGGAAGTGCTCTGCGCCAAGGTCTACAAGGACATGGCGCAGCGCAGTTTCCAGGCGCGCGTGCAGTACCAGGAAGGCCGCAAGGTGCGCGGCAGCCGGCAGGCGCGCGCGATCGGCAAGGCGAGCAAGTACGGCCGCCGCGAGCAGGAAGCCGCCTGGAAGAACACTGAGGTCGACGTGCTGTACCAGCTCGACGCGGCCGGCATCCGCGTGCCGCGGCCGCGCGGCTACGTCCATGGCGTGCTGCTGATGGAGATGATCGCCGACGCCGACGGCGACAACGCGCCGCGGCTGGGCGAAGTCGAGCTGACGCCGGAGCGCGCGCGCCAATTCCATGCCGCGCTCGTGCGCGATGTCGTGCGCATGCTCTGCCTCGGCCTGATCCATGGCGACTTGTCCGAATACAACGTGCTGGTCGCCGCGGACGGCCCCGTGCTGATCGACTTTCCGCAGGTGGTCAGCGCCGGCGGCAACAACGCCGCACGCGCGATGCTGCTGCGCGACGTGCACAACCTGCGCGACAGTCTCGGCCGATTCGCGCCGGAACTGGCCAGGACCTACTACGGCGAGGAAATGTGGGCGCTGTACGAACAAGGCGACCTGCAACCCGACAGCGCGCTGACCGGCACGTTCGTGTTCGACGAACACAGCGCCGACGTCGAGGCCGTGCGCCTTGCGATCGAGGATGCGAGGCGCGAAGCGCTGATCCGCCAGCAGGGCCGCGAGGAAGCGGCCGCGCAGGACTGAACGGAATGCCTGCACACGCTTTCGATGGACAAGGCTCGCTGCCTGGATTGGAGGGCGCGGCGCCGATCGACAACCTCTTCTTCGCGATCTTTCCGGACATCGACACGAGCGCGCGGATCGGCGATCTCGCACGCGAGATCGGCACTCGGCACGATTTGCAAGGCAAGCCGCTGCGAAACGACCGCTTTCACGTCACCTTGCATGAGCTGGGTGTCCATGCCGGGCTGCCGCCTGCGCTCGTTCGCGACGCGTCGCGTGCCGCCGGCGAGCTCGACGTCGCGGTTTTCGACGTGACGTTCGATCGCTTCGGGAGTTTCAGCGGCGGCACGACGAAACCGTGTGTCCTGCTCGGGTCCGACGGCGACTCGCCCTTGCATCGATTGCAGCAGTCGCTCGGCAGACGCCTTGCCGTCAATGGTGCCGGCAGGAACTTGAAAGGCCGCTTCACACCGCACGTGACCTTGCGCTACGAGGCCGTCTCGGTGCCGATGCAGGCGGTGCCTGCAATTTCGTGGACCGTGCGCGAGTTCGTTCTCGTGCACAGCCTCATCGGAAAAACCGACCATCGGGTTCTGGGGCGCTGGCCATTACGCGATTGAGCGCGGCGGCATACGCCGTGTGCGCACTGCCGCGCTTTCCCGCAGGTTTCGCAACGCCTGCGCACGCTTCACTTACAATAGTCCGATGACGCTCAATATCGCCGCCTATCATTTCGTCGCCGTCGCCGATCCGGCAGCGCTCGCCGCGCGGCTGCGCGCGAGCGCGCACGCGGGCGATCTGCGTGGGACCGTGCTCGTCGCGGGGGAGGGCATCAACCTGTTCCTCGCCGGCACCGACGAGGCGATCCATGCGTTCCTCGATGCCTTGCGCGATGATGCGCGCTTCGCCGACATCCGCGTGAAGTTCAGCCGCAGTTCCACGCCGCCGTTCGCACGCCTGAAGGTCAAGCGGAAGGCGGAAATCATCAGCTTCCGCCGCAACGACGCTTCGCCGCTGGCCGAGCGTGCGCCGGCGGTGGCGCCGGAGGTCCTCGCGCGCTGGATCGCACAGGGCCGCGATGACGAGGGCAAGCGCCTGGTGCTGCTCGATACGCGCAACCGGCAGGAAGTCGACCACGGCAGCTTCGCCGATGCGCTGACCTTGCCGATCGACAAATTCACCGATCTTCCCGAAGCGATCGCGCCGCATCGCGACGCGCTGGCCGATGCGACGGTCGTCAGCTTCTGCACCGGCGGCATCCGCTGCGAGAAGGCCGCGCTGTGGATGCGCGCCGAAGGCATGCACAACGTGCTGCAGCTCGACGGCGGCATCCTCGGCTATTTCGAGCAGGTCGGCGGCTACGGCTACGACGGACGCTGTTTCGTGTTCGACGAACGCGTCGCGCTCGATGCGCGGCTGCAGCCGTTGGAAGCCGGCGTCTGAGACGCCGAGCAGCTCGCCCGGTACGATCCGCTTTCCTGCAACGGCCTCGTGCCCTTTATCGAAGTTGACATCATGACCGACACCTTCCCGGACCGCCTTTCCGTGAACCCGAAGAGCCCGTACTACGACGAGGCGCTGCTCGCACGCGGCGTCGGCATCCGTTTCAACGGACAGGAAAAGACCAACGTCGAGGAATACTGCATCAGCGAAGGCTGGGTCAAAGTCGCGGCTGGCCGCGCACTCGATCGCCGCGGCAATCCGATCACGCTGACCTTGAAGGGCGTGGTCGTGCCGTACTTCCACGACGCCGCCGCCAAGCCGGACTGAACCTCGCGCAGCCTGGGAGAACCCGATGAAGTTTCTGGTGATGATCTACAACGATCCCGCGCTGCTGGAGGCGATGCCGGCCGGCGAGTTCGACACGACCATGCGCGGCTGCTTCGAACATGCTGACGAGCTGCAGCGCGCGGGCCATCTGATCGAGTCGCAGCAATTGGAAGCCGGCTCGACGGCGAAGACGCTGCGCGTGCGCAACGGGCGCGCCACGATCGTCGATGGTCCGTTCGCCGAGACCAAGGAAATCCTCGGCGGCTTCAACCTGATCGAAGCTGCGAACATGGAAGAGGCGATGCGCATCGCCGCCGAATTTCCCTGGGCGCAAACGGGCTGCATCGAAGTGCGGCCGGTACGGGATATCGAGGCTGTGCGCCGCCGCGTCGGCGCCTGAGGAGTTTTTTTCGGCAGGCGTTCGCCCTGGGCGAATCGCGGTGTTGCGCGGCCCGGGTTTCTCCCGTTCGCGCCCGTGGGCGGAGAATCAGGGTGGCATCGGCCGCCATGGAGACCGCTCACAATCTCCGATCTCTACGCCTGAAAGCCGGCGCATCGAACCGCACGATCCTTCGCGCCGTTTCAGACGTCATTACCAACCCGTCCGACGTTGTTCCCGGCCCCTCAGACGTCGTTCCTGACCCTCTCGACGTCATTCCCGCCCCTCCCGCCGTCATTCCCGCGAAAGCGGGAATCCATTTGGCTTTTTGCATCGTCTCAAAGCAAATGGATTCCCGCTTTCGCGGGAATGACGGTCCGGAGATGATCCGTCCTGCAGAACGTAGCAACGGGTTTGCATCGCAGCTTGGTCGGCGGCAAGACGGGCGTGACTTTCGCGCTTTGCAGCGCGGCCCGCTTGTGCTTAGGCTCCGGGCCTCGTCTGGAGGAGGCCCACCCGATGCATCTGCGCCACGCCGTCCTGGTTCTCGCGATTTCCACCGCCGCCGCGCTGTCGGCGTGCGACCGTCCTGCCTCGCAGTCCGCCGTCAGCGCCCCGGCACCGGCGTCCGCGCCGAAAAAGGAAGAAGCCGCCCCGCCCGTGCCCAAGCCCGCGCTCGGCAGCTTCGGCTTCGACGCCACCGGCATGAACCGCGACGCGCCGGCCGGCGACGACTTCTTCGAATACGCCAACGGCGGCTGGGTCAAGCGCACCGAGATCCCGGCCGACAAGTCCAGCTACAACAGCTTTGCGCAGATCAACGAGCAGTCGCAGAAGGACACGCGCGAGATTCTCGACGAGGCCGCGGCCGACATGGCAGCGAGCGGCGAACGCAAGAAGATCGGCGACTTCTACGCCGCCTTCATGGACGAAGCCGGCATCGAAGCAAAAGGCGTCGCACCGCTGCAACCCGAGCTCGATGCGATCGCGGCAATCGGCGACAAGGCGGCGCTTTCGCGTGCATTGGGAGGCACGTTGCGCGCCGATGTCGACTTGCTCAACGCGACGAACTACTACACCGATCGCCTGTTCGGCCTGTGGCTTTCGCCGGACCTGCACGATCCCGCCGGCTATGCGCCGTATCTCGTGCAAGGCGGTCTCGGTATGCCCGACCGCGACTTCTACCTCGAAGGCGGCCGCATGGCCGAGCTGCGCAAGCAGTACCAGGCGCACGTGGCGAAGGTGCTGGCGCTGGCCGGCGTGGCCGATGCCGATGCCAAGGCCGCGCGCATCCTCGCGCTCGAAACCGCGATCGCGCGCGTACACGCGAGCCAAGTCGAAACCAATGATGTCGAGAAAGGCGCCAACGAGTGGGCGCAGGCGGACTTCGCCAAGAAGGCGCCGGGCCTGGACTGGAATGCGTTCCTCGACGGCGCCGGTCTCAAGGCGCAGGCGAAGTTCATCGTCTGGCAGCCGAAGGCGGTCGCCGGCATTTCGGCGCTGGTCGCCAAGCAGCCGCTCGACGCCTGGAAGGATTATCTGGCTTTCCATGCCGCCGATCGCGCTTCTTCGTACCTGCCGAAGGCCTTCGCCGACGAGCACTTCGCGTTCTACGGCACGGCGCTGTCGGGTACGCCGCAGCAGCAGGACCGCTGGAAGCGCGCCGTCGATGCGTCCAACCAGGCGCTCGGCGAGGCGATCGGCAAGCTCTACGTCGAGCGTCATTTCTCGCCGCAGACCAAGGCGCGCGCCGACACCATGGTGCAGAACCTGATTGCCGCGTTCGGCGCACGCATCGATGCGGCCGAGTGGATGTCGCCGCAGACCAAGCAACGCGCGAAGGCGAAGCTCGCGGGCTTGCGCGTGGGCATGGGCTATCCGCCGAAGTGGCGCGACTACTCCGCGTTGGAGGTGCGCCGCGACGATGCGCTCGGCAATGCGCAGCGCGCGGAGCTGTTCGAATACCACCGCAACATCGCCAAGCTCGGCCAGCCGGTCGACCGCGAGGAATGGTTCCTCTATCCGCAGACCGTCAACGCGCTGAACATTCCGCTGGAGAATCGCCTGATCTTTCCTGCGGCGATCCTGCAGCCGCCGTTCTTCGACGGCGCCGCCGACGACGCGGTCAACTACGGCGCGATGGGCGCCGTGATCGGCCACGAGATCAGCCACAGCTTCGACAACAGCGGTGCGTTGTTCGACGAGTCCGGGCGCCTGGCCAATTGGTGGACGCCCGAAGATTTCAAGCGATTCGAGGCAGCGGGCGCCGCGCTCGCCGCGCAGTTCGACACCTACAAGCCGTTTCCCGATGCCGCCGTCAACGGCAAGCTGACGCTGGGCGAGGACATCGCCGACGTCGCCGGCCTCGCCACCGCCTACGACGCCTACCGGCTCGCGCACAAGGATCGTCCGGCCGAAACGCTCGACGGCTTCACGCCCGACCAGCGCCTGTTCCTCGGCTGGGCGCAGGCCTGGCGCAGCAAGGCGCGCGAGCAGGCCTTCCGCAATGCACTGCTCACCGACGTGCACGCGCCGGGCCGCTACCGCAGCGAAACGGTACGCAACATCGACGCCTGGTATCCGGCGTTCGACGTGAAGGAAGGGCAGCAACGCTACCTGGCGCCGGCCGGGCGCGTGAAGATCTGGTAGGAGAGATTTCGAAGGAAAGATCGGAACACGAAGGACACGAAGGAGAGGAATTGATCAGGCCTCTTCGTGTTCTTCGTATTTCAGGCCTCGGCTCCCGGGCCGCAAGGTAGGCGATCGGCCTCGACAGGGCCGCCCAGAACGCCGGACCGACCGGTTTGCTAACCGAAGCCGCCCTGGGTGCATCCTATGGCCCATGCTGGATGATCAAGCGCGCTGGGTCGCGAAGGCCAAGACCGGGGACACGCTCGCATTTCGACGCCTCGTCGAAATGAACACGAGCGCATTGTTCCGCACCTGCGTGCGCGTCACCGGCGACAAGGCGATCGCCGAGGATGCGATGCAGGAAGCGTTCTTCAATGCGTTCCGTCACTTGAGCGATTTCGACGAGCGCGCGCAGTTCTCGACCTGGCTGCACCGCATCGCGGTCAATGCGGCGCTGGAACAGATGCGCCGGCGCCATCGCGTCGAGGAAGCGCTGCCGGAGGTCGAGAACGAGGACACGTTCTTCTCGGTGACGACCGAGAGCGCGCCGGGACCGGATCGCCATGCCAACAGCGCACAGATCCGGCGCGACGTCGAGGCTCAGCTGTCGCGCATGACCGTGCTCGAGCGCAGCGCCTTCGTGCTGCGCCACCACGAGGGGCAGTCGCTCGAGGACATCTCGGCGTTGCTGTCGCTCAACATCAGCGCCTGCAAACAGGCCATTTTCCGCGCAGTACGCAAACTGCGGCTCGCACTGGAGCCGCCCGGTTGAATCCCATGAACCCCATCGATCCGATCACCGACGACGAACTGATCCTGTTCCGCTACCGCGATGGCCTCGATGCCGCGCGGCTCGCCGACATCGAACGGGAGCTTTCGAATTCTCCCGCCTTGCGCGAGCGCAACGCCGCGATCGAACGCACGCTGGCGCGCGTCGATGCGCAGCCGGTGCCGCAAGCGGACGCCGATCTCGGCGCGCGCTTGTGGAAACGGCTCGAACCGCGTCTCGCGCAAGCCGGCGTCGCGGCCCGGCGCGCCTCCTGGAGCGATCGGCTGCATTCACTGATCGAATCGATGCGTCCGCAGCGGCTGGCCTGGTCCGCTGCGTTCGCGCTCGTCGCCGCCGTCGGCATCGGGTTCTATGCAGGGCGCCAGAGCGCGCCGCCGCCTGACGCGACGGCGAACGCCGACGCGATGGCGTTGCGCGTGCTCGATGCCTACGTCGCTGCGCATCTGCGTGCCACCGAAGGCGTGCTCGTGACCGCGAGCAACAGCGGCAGCGGCGCGCTGCTCGACGGCAACCGCGAACTGGCCGCCTCGCTGGTCGAGTCCAACCGCCTGTATGCGCTCGCCGCGGCGCGCGCGGGCAACGCGCGGCTGGCCGATTTCCTGCGTCAGCTCGAGCCCGTGCTGATGTCGCTTGCTAACCAATCCGATGGCGGCGCCGTCCAATCTTCCGAAGGCTTGCGAGACTACCTGCACGCCACCGACCTGTTGTTCCAGGTGCGTGCGACCGAAGCGCGCCTGGATCGCAGCGGGGATCGCCGGACATGAGGAACGAGGAGCAATCGATGGCAATGACACGAACCCGCACAACCCTGCTGGTGATCGCGATCGCGCTTTCCCTGGGTGCGAGCGCCGCACAAGCCGCAAACGAGGGCGACGCGGCGCCGGCCGACAAGGCGGCGAACCAACTCTACTGGCAGGGCCAGGCGGCGCTGAAGAAATCCGACTGGGCCGGCGCGCTCAAGCGCTTCGAGGACCTCGAGCGCCTGCTGCGCGAGAAGGAACCGAAGAGTGCCGACGCCGCGCTGTACTGGGAGGCGTATGCGCTGGTGCAGGCCAAGCGCAACGTCGAGGCGAAGAACGTGCTCGAACGCCTGCATCGCGAATTTCCGGACAGCCGCTGGAGCAAGGATGCCGAAGCGCTGCGGCAGCAGACGCGCCCGGCGCCGGCCAAGGTCGATTCCGAAGCGATGAAGGACGACGAACTGGCCGGTCTCGCCGTGGAAGGGTTGCTCAACGCGCCGCCGGAACGCGCCTTGCCGCTGCTGAAGAAGGTCCTGCAGAGCCAGCGTTCGGTCGAGATCAAGAAGCGCGCGCTGTTCGTGCTGAGCCAGCTCGGCAGCGACGAGGCGATGGACGTCGTCATCGACACGACGAAGAACTCGGCCGATCCGGAGATGCGCGACGAAGCGATCCGCATGCTCGGCGTCAGCGGAGAGGAGCGCGCGATCGAACGGCTGCGCGAGGTGTATGCGACGAGCAAGGACGCGCACGAGAAGAACCGCATCATCGAGGCGTGGCTGGTCGCCGACCGCAAGGACCTCGTGCTCGCCGCGGCGCGCACCGAGTCCGACGAAAGCGTACGCCGCAAGGCGATCCAGACGCTGGGCGCGCTCGATGCCTCCGACGAACTCAGGCAGCTGTTCGATGCGACGCAGGACGCCGGCAGCCGGCGCGCGATCATCGAATCGCTCGGCGTCGCCGGCAATGCGGATGCGCTTTCCGCGATCGCCGGCAATGCGAAGATGCCCGAGGACATCCGCGTCGCCGCGCTGCACTCGCTCGGCGTAGCCGGCGATCGCGGCGGCGAGCAGGCCCTGGTCGCCTTGTATGCGAAGTCCGATACGCCGGCACTGCGCGAGGCGGCGTTGCAAGGCATGCTGATCACCGGCGACAGCGATGCCGTGCTCGATCTGTACCGCAATGCGAAGAATGCCGAGGAAAAGAAATCGCTGCTGCGCACGCTGATGCAGATGGGCGGCGACACGGCGATCGACGCGATCGAAGCCGAACTCGACAAGCCGGGGAAGAAGCCATGAGCGCCTTGAGAACGGCCGGTTTCGCGATACTGCTGTCCGTGGGATTGCCGTGCGCCGCGGCGGATACGAGCCTCGCATCGCGCGTGAACGGCGCCGATGGCTGGACCGGCTATCGCGTGCCGCTGGTCGCCGGCGTCGGCGAGACCTGCTGCTTCGACGACGGCGCGAAGTCGCTGCAGCCGGGCCGTTGCGATCTCGACAGTCGTCATTGGAGTTTCGGTTCGCGCGATGGCGCGCGCCCCAGCGGCGCTGCGGCCGAACTGGCGGTCTACCTGCACGTCGCCGGCGGCCACATCGATCGCGTGCGCGCAGTTTCCGCCTCGTGCGAAGTGCACAGCGCGACACCGGTGCGCTGGATCGACGCGGTCGATCCGGCACAGAGCGTCAAGTTGCTCGCCGGCTGGCTCGACGAACCGCCCGTTGCCCGCGATCGCGACGATTCCGCGCTCGTCGCGATCGCCTATCACGCCGACGCGTCTGCGACCCAGGCATTGCTCGAACGCGCCGCGACGACGAAGCCGGAAGAGGAGCGCGAGCAGGCGATCTTCTGGCTCGGCGAGGCGCGTGGCGCGGAGGGCGCCGAGCACGTCGAGCATTTCGCGACGACCGACGGCAATCCGAAGCTGCGCGCGCATGCGGTATTCGTGCTGTCGCAGAATCGATCCGGCGACAGTTACGCGCATATTCGGGAGATCTCGACGAGCGATCCGTCCGAGCACGTGCGCAGCCAGGCGCTGTTCTGGATGGCGCAGATGGCCGACGAGCGTGCCGCGGCCGACATCACCTCGTCGCTGCGCACCGAAAAATCGGCCGAGGTGCGCGAGCAGGCCGTGTTCGCGATGTCGCAGCTGAAGGACGACAAGGCCGACGCCGCGCTGATCGGACTCCTGCGTGGCGACTATCCGCGCGACATCAAGAAACAGGCCCTGTTCTGGCTCAGCCAATCCGATTCGGCGAGCGCGCAGCAGTTTCTCGAAGAGACGCTGAAGAAGTAGGGCGGCGAACGCCGGCTGCTGCATCGGTTCACGCCGCAGCGCCGGCGTAGCTCTTGCGATAGTGCGCTGGGGTGACGCCGACGACGCGCACGAACGCGCGCCGCAGCGTGTCGGCGTCGGCGAAGCCGCAGTGCGCGGCGACCTGCTTGGGCGCTTCGCCCGATTCGAGCAGCCGCCGCGCCGCCGCCACGCGCGCCTGCTCGACCCAGGCGGCCGGCGTCGTGCCGACTTCGTTGCGAAACAGCCGCGCGAAGTGACGCGGGCTGAGCCCCATGCGCTGGGCAAGCTGCGCCACGCCGTGATCGGCCGCCGGATTCGCCGCGATCCAGCGCTGCACCTCCTGCAAGGCCGAACGCCCGGCGACCGCCGCTTCGCCCTTGCGGCTGAACTGCATCTGCCCGCCGGGCCGCTTGAAGAACATCACGAGCTGCGCGGCGACCTTGAGTGCGATCGCACGGCCGAGGTCCTCCTCGACCAGCGTGAGCGCAAGGTCCAGCCCTGCGGTGACGCCGGCGGCCGTGCGCAGGCGACCGTCGCGGATATGGATTGCATCGGCATCGACGGTGACCTTCGGAAACGCCTGCGCAAGGCGGTCGGCCACCGCCCAATGCGTCGTCACGCGGCGGCGGTCGAGCAGGCCGGCATGCGCGAGCACGAACGCGCCGCCGCAGACCGAGCCGTAGCGGCGCAAGCCCGGCGTCGCTTTGCGCAGCCAGTCGAGCAGGCGCGGGTCCGGCCGTGCATCGGCGGCGTCGGGGGAACCCGCGACGAGGAGGGTGTCGATCGGCTCGCGGCGGCCGTCGCCGATCACGAGGTCGGGCATCAGGCGCACGCCGGAGGAACTGTGGATCGGGCCGGCGTGGCTGCCGACGACGAGCAGGCGATAGGCCTCGATGCCGGCCTGCGCGTTCGCTTCGGCGAACACGTCGAGCGGGCCGGACACGTCCAGCAGTTGCACGCCGGGGGTGGCGAGAATCGCGATCGTCTTCGGCTTGCGCATCGGGACCTGCGTCCGTTTTTCGCCGATAATGGCAGAAATCGACGTATCACGTCTATTGAGGACAGCCTAGCGCGGCGCCCACACTTTGCCAACATCCACGGCAGGAAGATTTCATGAATCCGAAGATCGAAGGCGTCGCGATTCCCGACAGCCGGCTCGCCCGCGAAATCACCGAACTCGTGCGCGATACCGAATCGCCGCTGCTGTTCCACCATTCCAGCCGCGTCTACTACTTCGGCGCGCTCGCCGGCCGCGATCGTGGACTCGATTTCGACGCCGAATTGCTGTACGCCGGCGCGATGTTCCACGACATGGGACTGACCCCGCCGCACGCGAGCGCGAACGAGCGCTTCGAGGTCGACGGCGCCAATGCCGCGCGCGATTTCCTGCGCGGCCACGGCATCGCGCCGCAGGACGTCGACCTGGTCTGGACCGCGATCGCGCTGCACACGACGCCGGGCATCCCCGTGCACATGCATCCGGTCGTCGCGCTGGTCACGGCCGGCGTGGAGATGGATGTGCTCGGGCTGACGTATCGGCAGTACAGCGACGCCGAGCGCGAGGCCGTCGTGCGCGCGCATCCGCGCAGCGAGCACTTCAAGGAGGACATCATCCAGGCGTTCTACGATGGCATCCGGCACAAGCCCGGTACGACGTTCGGCAACGTCAAGGCCGATGTGCTGGCCGACAAGGACGCCGATTTCCGCCGTGGCAACTTCTGCAGCGTCATCCGCGCGTCGGCGTGGTCCGGCTGACCCGCGGCACTCATCGCCAGGACGGCCCCCTGAGCTGGAGATCGATCATGAATGCCATTCCCTTCGATGCCACCATTGCCGCCACCGCGGACGCTACGTTGCGCGACGCCGCCAGCGAAGCGCTCGACGAGGCGCTGGAAGAAACCTTCCCGGCGAGCGATCCGATCTCGCCGTTCGTTGGCGCGCGAAGCGCGTAGCGGGGCGGGTATCGCTCGATCGGGCGCGCACGAGAATGCAGTCGAGGTGACGGCGGCCCCGACGAGCAAGACGATGCGTGGTCGTCGCGCCCGCATGTTGCAGACGCGACGATCGAAACCGCCTCAGTAGCGGTGCACGGCGACCGGATGGAATCGGCGCACGGCGAGGTACCCCAATACCAGGAACACGACCAGTACGATGCCCTGTGCGATCGCGAACGGCGGCTCGGCCTGCGTCGGTGCCAGCGCGTGCAGCGCCGGGATCTTGGCGAACCCTTGCGCGACCAGCACGAAGACGTTGAACCAGAGGGCGATCACGGCGGTGACGACATAGATCCAGCGCCAGGCGCCGGCGAGGTTGAACGTGTACAGCGCCAGCAGCGACCACGCCAGCACGAACAGCGAGATGATGCCGACCGCGTGCGACGGCATGAACTTGACGAACGGGAAAAAGAAGCCGGTGACACTGGTCAATATCGTCGTGACCAGGAACACCAGGGTCCAGCCCGGCAGGCGATGAGCCGACAGCATGCCGAACAGCACGACGATGCCGGTGAAGATTCCGATCAGGCTCAGCAGAACGTGGACGAACGTCAGCGGCGTCATTCCAAGGATCATGTGGCTTCCCCCCGATGGTGTGGACCGCGCTACTTTCGCTGAAATCCAGTTTGGAAGTAAGAGGTCGAGTGTACTTATCCACATTGGACTCGATTGGACACGAGCGCCCCGGCGGCCGTCTGGGCGGCCGGAAGCGTGGCCCGCACGCCGTCGCATGGACGGAGGCGCCCCGCGCCCCCGATCCGTAAACTGTCCTCGTCGCATCTGGGGACATCCGCCGTGCAACTGATGCTGCAAACCCTCGTGCTGCTGCTCGGCGTCGGCGTGTCGGCGCTGCTGGTGCGGCCGCTGCGCATGCCGCTGCCGTTCGCGCAGATCCTGATCGGCGCGCTGCTGAGCCGGCCGATGTTCGGGCTCCATGTCGCGCTCGACCCGGAAATCTTCCTGCTGCTGTTCGTCGCGCCGCTGCTGTTCGTCGACGGCTACCGCATTCCCAAGCGCGAATTCTTCGCCACCAGCGGCATCGTGCTGGCCCTCGCGTTCGGGCTGGTGCTGCTCACGGTGGGGCTGGTCGGCCTTCTGATCCACTGGATGCTGCCGTCGATCCCGCAGGCCGCGGCCTTCGCGCTGGCGGCGGTGCTGTCACCGACCGACGCGGTCGCGGTGTCCGCGCTGACCGAACGCGTCGGCCTACCCAAGCGCATGCTGCACGTGCTGCAGGGCGAGGCGCTGATGAACGACGCATCGGGACTGGCCACGTTTAACGTGGCTGTTGCGGCCATGCTGACCGGCGTATTTTCGCTGCCGGCGGCGACGCTCGGCCTCTTCGTCGTCGCTGCCGGAGGTTTCGCGATCGGCGGCCTGTGCGGCATCGCGATGTGGCTGGTCGGGCGCCAGCTGATCGTCTGGGGCGTCGAGGAGCACGCGCCGAACGTGCTGGTCCTGCTGTTGCCGTTCGCGGCCTATCTCGCGGCCGAACACCTGCACGTGTCGGGCATCCTCGCCGCGGTCGGCGCCGGTTTCATCTTGAACCTGCGCGGCCCCCCGGAACGCGCCGCGGCAGCGCGGCTCGGCATGTTCGGCATCTGGGAGATGATCGAGTTCGTCTTCAACGGCCTGATCTTCGTGCTGCTGGGGCAGCAGCTGCCGGCGATCTTCCGCGCGACGATCGGACAGGTCTATGCCGAAACGTCGTGGAGTGGCGTCGCGCAGCTCGGCCTGCATGCGCTGATGCTCGTGCTCGCGTTGCTGCTGCTGCGTTTCATCTGGGGCTGGGTGATGGTGCACGTGATCAATCTCAATGCACGCCGCCATGGCCGTGGCGGCCGGGTGCCGCGGCGGCGCCTGCTCGTCGCGATGGCGCTGGCCGGCGTGCGCGGCGCGGTCACCCTGGCCGGCGTGCTCTCGGTGCCGCTGCTGCTCGCCGACGGCACGCCGTTTCCGGGTCGCGACCTGATGATCTTCCTCGCCGCCGCGGTGATCCTGCTGTCGCTGCTGTCCGCCGCGATCGGACTGCCGCATGTGCTGAAGGGACTCGAAGTCGAGGAGGATTCGGAAATCGAGGAAGAACGCCTCGCGCGCGTCGCGGCTGCCGAGGCGGGCATCCGCGCTGTCGAAGCCGAAGCCGCCAAGATCCGTGGCAGCGACGAGGAGAGTGCCGCGATGCCGAGCCTCGTCGCCGGTGTCGTCATCGGCCTGTATCAGCGGCGTCTGCAACAGCTCGGCGAAGGCGCCGAACCGGCCGAAACACCGCTCGACATCCACATGGAAAACCATCTGCGCCTGGTCGGTCTGCGTGCCGAGCGCAAGACGATCCGCCGCCTGCGCTGGGCACGCAAGATCGACAACGGCGTACAGGAAAAGGTGCTGCACGAAATCGATCTGCGCGAGGCGGCGATCGAGGGAGAATCGAAAAAACACCATTGATACGGGCGACGGCACCCCTGCAGAACACCGTGACCGGGGCTCCGCCGCGGAAAATCCGGCCACGAGCCGAACCGCCAAGCGGTCCGGCTCGATTGCCGAGTCTTGTCAGGGCGCTTTCTTCTGCGCTGCCGGCAGATTCAGGAATTGCGTAGTGACCGCTTCCGCCAACTGATCCGGCGGCAGCACGCCTTGCGCCAGCATGAAATCGTTGAGAGCCTTCAGGTTGAACGCCTTGCCTTGCGCCAGCTCAACGTGCGCGCGCAATTCGAGCAGGCGGATGTAGCCGTAGAAGTACGCGGTCGCCTGGCCCGGCATGCGGAACGTGAAGCGGTCCAGTTCCTCGCGCGTCAACGCCTCGGACAGGCCGACGTCGTCGGTCATCACGTCGTGCGCGCGTTCGCGCGTGATCAGCCCGAGGTTCAGCATCGGATCGAGGATCGCGCGCGCCGCGCGCTGCAGGCGCATCTGCAGCGCGATCATCTGGCCCGCCGGCGGTTCGTAAGGCTGCATCATGTATTCGGAGTAGAGCGCCCAGCCTTCGCTGTTGACGCTGTTGCGCGCGAACAGCGAGCGTGCGAGCGAGACACCGTGCTCGACCATGGCGGAGAACTGCAGTTCATGGCCGGGACGGCCTTCGTGCGAGGTCAGCGTCCACGCGCAGGCCTTGCAGGTGAAGTCGTCGTAGACTTCGCTGTTGCCGCTGCCGTTCGGGGGATTGCCGAGCGGCAGGATGAAGCTGCCGCGTTCGCCGTGGTTGTTGATCATCGGCGGCGGCTGCATGTGCGGCGCGGGCTGCGAGGCGCTTTCGGCTTCCGAGGCCAGGCGCATGATCATCTCGCGCTGCGGCAGGCTGACGAGGTTGTGCTCGCGGATGATCGCTTCGACCTTGCCGATGATGTCGTGGTAGTACGGTTCGATCGAGGTCGCGTCGAGCTGCTGTTTCTTCAGCGCCTTCAGCACGTCGCGGTAGTCGGTGGCATCGATGCCTTCGGCCTTGGCGACGACCGGCGCCAGCGTCTGCATCTGCGCGCGCGTTTCCATGAATTCGACTTTCGCACGCTTCATCAGCTCCTGCGGCGTGATGTCGAGGCCGACGTCCTTGAGGTTGTTCGCATACAGCTCGGGTGGCAGGCGGAAGTCGGTGCGTGCGCGCGGCAGGACGGTCGCCTTGACCCACGCGGCATGTTCGTCGAGCTGCTTCTGCAGCGCATCGAGCGCCGGGCCGGCATCGTCGATCTTGTACTTCGCGTAGAGCTTGCGCACGCCGTCGACATAGCGCGTGCCGTTGGCGAGGTTCTGTTCCACCTGCACCTTGTACGGCCCGAGCAGTTTCGCGTCGGCCATCTTGGCCGTGAACAAGGCCTGCGCGAGCTGGGTCAGCGGCGTGCAACCGGGCGCGCTGCCGACGTAGCACTCCAGGCGCTTGCGCGCCGATGCGCGGCGCTCGGGCGCGACCTGGTCCTGCAGCAGGGTGAACTCGCCCTGGAAGATCGCCTCGCCGATGTCCTCGTACGGCAGCAGGTATTTCTCGTCGAGGCGGCTCGATTCGATGCGCCGACCGGCTGCCTTGACCATGATTTCGAGGTCTTGGCGCACGTTCGGGTCGGTTTCTATCGCGAGCTTGGACTGCAGCGCCGTGCGCGCCGCCTCCAGTGCCGCGCGCTCGCGCGCGGGCCGGCCGGGTTGCATGTCGACGACTTTCTCGTCGTAGCCGGGCACGCCGACGCGCGAAGCGAACTCCGGATGGAATTGCGCGATCGCCGTCAGCAGCGGCTCGGCGTCGGCGTTGCTGCGCGCGACCCAGGCAGGCGTTGCCGTCGCCGCGGGTTCGGCGGCGGCCGCGAGTGCGGTCGCCATGCAGACGGACAAGAGTGTGACTGCCGGTTTCCAGCCTGAGCGCATTGCGGACTCCCCCTGATGAAACGCTGAAGATACTCCGGAACCGGGCATTTTCGAGCGGCGAGAATTGCAAAGAAGATGCGCGGCGCCCGACGCGCTGGCACATCGGCCAGCGATTCCACGTATGCACTAGGAGATGGCCCGCGCATTCGAGGTGCCGCGCGACGGCACGGAGCGCACGGCCGGCAAATTTATCCCTGGGGAGGGTAGGCTTGTGCGACGACTTCGCAGATCCGGCGTCGAGCGGTGCCCGGCCTCGGCAGGCGACGACCCGATGGGTGCACGGTGAAGTCCGCAGTCACCCTCAGATCGCGTGTACTCGGCATGCTCTCGCTGCTGTTGCTGGTCGGCGTGTGCGTGCTGCGCTCGTCGGTCGGTACGCGGCTGGACAGCTTCACCGTCGATGAGCCTTGGCACATCGTCGCCGGTGCCGCGTACTTGCGCGGCGGCGATTTCAACCTCAATCCCGAACATCCGCCGCTGGTCAAGCTGTGGGCCGGCGCCTCGATGCCGCGCGATTTCAAGCTGCGCGAGCCGACGGCGCTCAGCGAGAAGACGCAGGAGCGCACCTGGGTCGAGCAGACTATGTTCAACGACAACGATCCTGCACGGGCACAAGTCCATTCGCGTGCCGGCATGTGGGCGTTCCATGGCCTGCTGCTGCTGGCGCTCGGTCTGTTGCTGTGGCGTGCCTGCGGCTGGATGTGGGCGGCGGGCACGCTGGCTTTCCTTGCACTGGAGCCTACCGTCGGCGCGCATCTGCCGGTCGTGATGACCGACCTCCCGCTGGGCCTGACGCTCGCCGTCGCCGCCGTCGCGGCCGGGCTGTTCGCAGCAGGCTGGCAGTGGCGCTGGGCCGGCGGTTTCGGCGTCGCCCTCGGACTGACGCTCGCCGCCAAGCACTCGGCGCTGGCCGGCAGCGCCGGCATCGTCGGCGTGTTGACGATCGCTGCGGCGGCCGGCTGGCGCGAGGGCGGCTGGCGCACCGTGCTCGTGCGCGCGGCCAAACTCGCCTGCGCGTGCGTGCTCGCGATCGGCGTGGTCTGGGCGCTGTACGGGTTTCATTTCCATGCCGGCATCGACGGCAGCGATGCGTTCAACCGTTCGATGCCGGACAAGATCGCCGAGCTCAAGATCGGCTACTGGCGCGAAGGCATCGCGTTCGCCGATCGCTGGCACCTGCTGCCGCGCGCGTATCTGTGGGGCCTGGCCGATACCGTGCGCACCGGCGTCGAGGGGCGCGGCATCAGCGATCATTTCGTCTGGGGTACGACCTACATGGGCCACGCACCGTGGTTCACCTGGCCTGCGGTGCTGCTGGCGAAGCTTCCGCTGGCGCTGCTCGCGCTCGCGGTGCTCGGCGCCTTGTTGCTCGCGCGTGCGCGGCTGCCGCCGACGGCGCGCTGGACATTGTGGGTCGCGTTCGGCGCCAGCGCGTTCCACCTGATCGCCCTGATGGGCTCGTCCGGCGTGTGGGGTGGCGTGCGTCACGCGATGCCCTTGATCGTGATGGCGTCGCTGCTCGGCGGAGCGGCGCTGGCGCTCGCCTGGCAGCGGCGCTCGCGCGGATTGATCGGCGCCGTCGCGCTGCTGTTCGCCACTGCATTTGCGATGACCATCGGCACGCCGCGGCTGTGGGAATACCACAACGAGCTGGTCGGCGGCAGCGAAGGCGCCTATCGCTATTTTTCGAACGAGGGCCTCGACCTCGGCCAGCGCTTCGGCGAAATCCGCGCGTTCCACGATCGCTCGATCGCGCCGACGGGCCTGCCGATGTACTCGGACTACTGGATGGGCGAGGAGCAGATGCGTGCGGCGGGACTCAACTACCACCGCCGCGTGGAGAGCCTCGACGACACCAACGTCGCGGGCATCTACACGGGCTTTTTCGTCTATCCGATGAACGACACGCTGCCGCATCCGGCGTGGGACTGGGACCCGAAAGAAGTGTTCAAGGAACTCACGCTCGTCGCGCGCTTCGGCAATGCCGGCATCTGGCAGGGCCGCCAGGTGCGGCCGCAAACGCGTGCGCACAGCCTCTACGAGAAGGTGCAGGACTACATCTACAAGGAAAACGGCAGCGACTGGCCGCTGGTGGCGCGGCGGCTGGAGGAAGTCGCGCAGCTGCGTCCGCAGGCGGTGAACGCGAGCGTCGAACTCGGCAATGCCTATCTGCGCATGGGCGACGGTCCGCACGCGATCCAGGCATATCGCCGGCCGCTCGACCAGGACAAGATGCCTGTCGATGCACTGATCCGGCAGCAGCTCGAAGCGCAGATCGCCCGCGTCGCGGCGAGCGAGGACCCTTCCAAGCTGGAACTGCTGCGCAATCCTTGGCTCGAATAGCGGGCTCTAAGGCGGGAAGATTGAAACACGGAGCACACGGAGCACACTGAGAAAAAAGCTTCAACCGCTGTTTTTCATGCCTTCGTTTTTTCCGTGTGCTCTGTGTGCTCCGTGTTTCAGGCTCTTCAGCTCGGCTTCGATCCACGCACAGATTCGCCACCACCGTTCAGGTTGGCCAAGTCCATTGGTCCACTCCTTGCATAGTGGAATTCCGACTTTTTCACCGTTGGAACAACGATGCGGGCCCGCCGATCCTGCCGACTCGCCACGTGGGGTTGCGTGCTCGCGCTGGCCCCGGCCGCGACCTCCTGCGCCGCGGATTTCACCAGCAGCAACATCGAGCTGCTGTACGGGCACGGCTTCGACGACCGCTACACCGGCGCCAACACCAGCGATCGCGACATGGCGACGTTCACCTACGAGAACCTGGTCGTGCGCGACTGGGGCGACAGTTTCCTGTTCGTCGACGTCGACAGCGGCCATCTGGTCGATTTCGCCGGTGCGCGGCGCGACCGCTCGGCGCAGGTCTACTCGGAGTGGCAGCCGCGCCTGAGCCTGGGCTCGCTCGGCGTCGACGGGTCGAACGACCTGGTGCGCGACGTGTTCATCGCGACCCAGGTCAACGCCGGCGACGATGGCTTCTACGCCGGCATGGCCGGTCTCGGCGTCGACTTCAAGATTCCCGGCTTCAGCGCGATCGGCGTGAACGTGTATCTGCGCAAGGACAAGTTCAACGCACCGACGGCGCAGGTCACGACCTTCTGGACGGCCACGCTCGGCGGCGCCGATTCGCGCTGGATCAGCGAGGGTTTCGTCGATATCTGCGGCACCGACCACGACGGTGTCGATATCATGGCGCAACCGCGCGTGCTGCACGACGTCGGCTCCCGTTTCGGCGGGCGGCCGGGACTGTGGTACGCGGGCATCGAATGGTATTACCACCACAACGACGCGATGACGACGAGCGTGCCCCAGATCATGATCAAGCGGATGCTGCCCTGATGGGCGCCCGGTTCTCCAGCCTGCGCGGGCGCTTCCTGCTGCTGGTCGTGGCGATCTTCCTCGGCGTCGGCGCGCTCGCGGCGATCGGCTTCTTCCGCGTCGCCGACAGCATCATCCACGGCCTCGGCGCGGGCTATGCGACGCAATACGCGAACCAGTCGCGCGGTCGCATCCTGGGTCGCATCCAGCGCGAGCTGGTGCTCACGCAGAAGCTGGTCGACTCGCCGTTGCTCAAGCGCTGGGCCGCGAACGAAGGCGATGCCGAACTGACGCGCCAGGCGCTGGCCGAGCTCGACAGCTATCGCAAGCTGTATGCCGACCACAGCTATTTCTTCGTCGTCGACGCCAGCCGCAACTACTACTTCAACAATGCCGACAACGAGTTCGCCGGGCACGAACTGCGCTACCGCGTCGACCCGGCCGACCCGAGCCTGGCCTGGTATTTCGCGACGATGCAGCATGTCGAGACCTTCGACCTGCACGTCGACAACAACCCGCAGCTCGGCGTGACCAAGATCTGGATCAACGCGATCGTGCGCGGCGACGACGGCCGCAAGCTCGGCGTCGCCGGCAGCGGCCTGGACCTCTCGGCGTTCCTGCACGACATCGTCAGCAATACCGACGCCGGCGTCGAAACCTGGCTGGTCGACGACAACGGCACGCTGCAGGGGCATCCGGACCGCGCGCTGATGCAGTCGAACGCGGAACTCAAGGACGAGACGCAGCGCAAGGCCGTGTTCGACCTGATCGGCGCGGGCCCGGAGCGCGAGGCGCTGCGCCGCGCGCTGGCCGACATGGCGAAGGCCGGCAAGCCCGCCGATGCGCAGTTCGAGCTCAGCGTCGGCGGCCGTCCGCGGCTCGCGGCGATCAGCTACCTGCCGGAAATCCACTGGGCCACGATCGTCGTGGTCGATCCGTTCGAGGTCGTGCGCCTGGCGACGTTCCGGCCCATCCTGATCCTGCTCGGCGCGGCGCTGCTCGCCACGATCCTGCTGGTGTCGTGGCTGCTCAACCGGCTCGTGCTGGTGCGTCTCGCGCGCCTCACGCGGCACACGCGCGAAGTCGCCGCGGGCCGCTACGACACCGCCTTGCCGATCGACCGTCCGGACGAGATCGGCCAGCTGACCACCTCGTTCAACGAGATGACCGCGACGATCGGCGACCACACGCAGAATCTCGAACACAAGGTCGCCAGCCGCACCGAAGCGCTGCAGCAGGCCAACAGCCTGCTCGAGACCTCGAACAAGAAAATGATGGACAGCATCGACTACGCGCGGCTGATCCAGTCCTCGCTGCTGGCCAGGCCCGAGGAGCTCGCCCGCCTGTTCGACGACAGCGCCGTGCTGTGGCTGCCGCGCGACACCGTCGGCGGCGACTTCTACGCGCTTTACCCGGACGGCGAGGACGGCTTCCTGCTCGCGGTCGGCGACTGCACCGGCCACGGCGTGCCGGGCGCGTTCATGACGATGGCGGCGAAGGCGCTGCTCGACCGTGCCGTCGCCGGTCACGGCAAGCACGATCCGGCCCGGCTGATCGGCGAACTCAACCGCGGCCTGCATGCGCTGCTGCAGCGCGGCGAGGAGGGGGCCGGCGACAACGGTCTCGATCTGGCCTTGCTGCACGTCGCGCCGGGGCGCCGTACGGCGACATTCGCCGGCGCCAAGCTGGTGCTGTGGGTCATGCAGGCCGACGGCCGCCTCGACGTGGTCAAGGGCGACCGCCACAGCGTCGGCTACCGCCGCACGCCGCTGGACGCCGAGTTCGGCAACCAGTCCGTTCAGCTCGAGCCGGGGCAGCGCTTCTACCTGTTCACCGACGGCATCCTCGACCAGAATGGCGGCGAACGCGGCTTCGCGTTCGGCCGCAGCCGGCTCGCCGACGCGCTGCGGGTCTGGCGCGACCGGCCGCTGCGTCTGCTGGCGGACGATCTTTCCGGGCTCTTGTCGGCGTATCGTTCCACATTTACACAACGAGACGATATTGCCTTGATTGCTTTTTTGCTGGACCGCGCACCCCCGTCGCAACGGAGCCATCCATGAATTTGTTCGCCTTGAAGGAGCAATTGCGCGAGGCAGGCATCCTGATCAGCTTCACCGGTTCGTTCAGCCACAGCATCATCGAAGAGCTCGGCACCGCGGTGAAGAAGTACCTGGAGACCGCCGAGAGCCAGAAGACCGCGATGGTCGACGTGTTCTCGGTCTACATCGAAGCGGCGCAGAACGTGCGCAACTACGGCGAACGCCGGCTGCGCGCCGGACAGAACGACGTCGATTCGAGCATCGTGGTCATCGCCAAGCGCGACACGCGCTACCGCATCTACGCCGGCAACATCGTCGAGGCGGAGGACATCGCCGAACTCGGCGCGCGCCTCGATCGCCTCGCCGCGATGGACAAGGCGGCGCTGAAGGAGGCCTACAAGGAGCAGCGGCGCAAGGAGCGCGGCCCGGACGACCTCGGCGCCGGTCTCGGCTTGATCGAGATCGCACGGCGCGCGACGCAGCCGCTCGAATATACCTTCACCCCGCTGCCCGACGGGCGCGCCTATTTCAGCTTGTGTGTCGAGATTTGAGATGACCATCGAAAAACTGCAACGCAGCGCCACCGCGTCGACGCCGACGGTCGACTTCGATCCGACCAGCGGCGTGCTCCGCCTGAGCGGCGAGTCGTACCCGGAGAACGCCTTCGAATACTTCAGGCCGCTGCTGGCCTGGGCGGGCAACTACGTCTCGCAGGCGCGCACGCCGATCGTCGCCGAGATCGCGCTGAGCTATCTCAATACCAGCAGCATCAAGAGCGTGATGGACCTGCTCGACATCCTCGAAGCCGCGCACCGCAGGGGCAGCAACGTCTCGGTGCGCTGGAGCTACGCGCAGGACAACGAGCGCGCACTGGAAATGATCGAGGAATTCAAGGAGGAAGTGACGCTGCCGTTCTTCATCGTCCCCGTGGCGACCTGAGAAACCCGATGACCGCCCAAGCCCGCCTTGCCAAGCTGATCGACGAACCGGAACTGCGCGATTCCGCGCTGGCCCAGCTCTGCCGCGACCTGATCACCGACCAGCAGCGCCTGCACCAGCGCCTGGAGCGCATCAGCCGCATCTCCGATCGCTACCAGGCGGACCTTCGCCGCAGCAACGAGGAGCTGGCGACGACCAACGAGCGTCTCGGCGCGGCCTTGCGCGAGGTACGCACGCTCGGCGGTTTCATACCGATCTGTTCATGCTGCAAGAAAGTGCGCAACGACGGCGGCTACTGGGACGACGTGGAGACGTATCTCGCCGAGCATTCCGACGCGGTGTTCAGCCAAGGGCGCTGTCCGGACTGCGCGACGGCGGCGGGCGCCTCGCGCCAGCCGCCGGTGGCGGCGCGTGACGGCGAGGATCCGGCCGAGTTCGAGCGTCTCGAACGCATTCTCGCGCGCGAGGAGTGGAACGGACATCCGTTGCGCGACGAGTACGTGCGCCTCAGCGCCGACTACCAGAAGCTCGGCCGCCGCCTGTACAAGATCTCGCGCATCAGCGACGGCTTCCAGGCGCAGATGAAGGAATTCAATCTTGCGCTCGGCCGCGTCTCGCGCACCGACGCGCTGACCGGCCTCGCCAATCGGCGTGCGCTGCTGGAATGCCTGGATCAATATGGTGCCGATGCCGTCGAAGGCCCGGGCTTTGCCGTGGCGATGATCGACGTCGACAATTTCAAGCGCATCAACGATTCGTTCGGCCATGCGGCCGGCGATTCGGTGCTGCGCAGCCTCGCCGCGCTGCTCGCGGCGACCGTGCACGACGGCGGCCTGGTCGGGCGCTGGGGCGGCGAGGAATTCCTGCTGGTGCTCGACGGCAAGCATGCGGCGAAGATCGCCGACGTCTGCGAAATGGTGCGCGCCGAAACCGAAGCGATGCAGATCGCCAGCGGCGGCCGCTCGATCCGAGTGACGATCAGCATCGGCATCGCCGTGCACGATCGTGCGCTGTCGTTCGAAGACACCTTGCGCGATGCCGACCGCGCGCTCTATGCGGCCAAGGCGTGCGGCCGCAATCGCGTGATTTCGCTGGACGAGCTGTAGGCCGCGGTCGCGCGGAGCGCGCTCACGGGGTGGCAGGCGCGTCCGGCCGTACGCATTCTAGGTGCGTCAGATACAGGCGCGTGTCGAATTCGAGCTGGTGGTAGTTGGCCGCCATGTGCGTGCACAGCTGGTAGAAGGCCTTGTCGTGCTCGCGCTCCTTCAAATGCGCGAGTTCGTGCACGACGATCATCTCGAGGAACTCGGCCGGAGCGTCGCGGAACACGGTCGCGATGCGGATCTCGCGGCTCGCCTTGAGCCGGCCACCCTGCACGCGCGAGATGGCCGTGTGCGTGCCGAGCGCGTGCTTCACGACGTGCAGCTTGTTGTCGTACATCACCTTGTTGAGCGGCTCGGCCTTGCGCATGTAGCGGTCCTTCAGTTCCACCGCGTATTCGAACAGGGCCTTGTCGTTGCGTATCGCATGCGCCAGTCCATAGCGCTCGCGCAGGTGCTCGCCGAGCTTGTCCTGCGCGATCAGTTCGCGCACGCGATCGAGCACGGTGGGAGCGTAGCCGGTGAGGTATTTGAGGGGCGTCATCGAAGTGTGGACGTTGGACGCCGTGCCGAGTTCGGAGTGTTCCTGTCGGCGAAGCATCGCGGGCAGTCCGGGCCGAATATAGCCAAGCGGCACGTGGCGAGGCAACGTTGCACCGGTTCCCGAGTTGGCGCGAATCCCGTCTTCCGAGGTTTCGACATCCGTTGCCGATTGTGACGGACGACGTTGAGGTCGGTCCGTTTCCGAGCATTGCACGTCCGGGGCGCGGACGATCGGCCGAGGCGTTCCGTCCGTTCCGATGCGGAACGAGCGCAACGATCTAGCCGCCGGCGTCGCGCTCGAAGTCGAGTTGCGCGTCGGCGCCATCGAGTAGGGTACGCACCCTGCGCGCTCGCAGGGAAGGCAAACGCCAGGCGTCCAGTGATCGGGGCAAGATCATCTCGTTCTCGATATTCGGTGCCAATAGGCGCGCAACGCTTCGGCATCGAGCGCGGTCGCCCGATGGATGGGTTCGAGCGGCGCGTCATCCAGCAGCGCAGCGAAGCCCAAGTCGTCCACGCTTGCCGTCGTGTTCGTCAGGATCACTACGCCGCGTCGGCCATCGGTCCTGAAGCCGAGAAAACTGCGATAGCCGCCGGTGCCGCCGTTGTGCCAGACGATGTCGCTGTCGCGGCCGCGAAAATTCATCCACGCCAGTCCGATGCGTTGTCCGCCGCCGGCGTCCCGGCGTGCCTGGTGGGCGATCGGGTTGGTGTTCCCGCCGGGCAATTCGACCTGGCCCATGTTCATTCGAAGATAGACCAACATGTCCTTCGTGCTGCTCAGAACCGCTCCCGCGCCGGCCAGCGCATCGAAGGTCCAGTTTTTCGCGATCGCACCACCGCGATGCCCCACGGCGAGATGCGCGCGCATTTTTTCGCGCAGAGCGGTGCCGCTCATGGTCATGTTCAATGGCTGAAACAGGCGACGATCGAGCAGGTCGCCGTAGCCGGCATGCGCGTGCCTCGCGATCGCGAAACCCAGCAAGCCGAAACCCAGATTGGAATACTCGAAAGCCTCGCCGGGGGCGCGCGGCAGGTCGTAGCCGGCCAGAAAGGCCTCGAGGTCGCCGGGGCCGTAGTCCGCATAGGGATCGGCAGGATCGGCGAGCATCATGTTCGTCGGCACTCTCGGCAATCCGGAAGACTGCGTCGCCAGATCGAGCAGCGTGATCGGCTTGCCGCCGCGCGAAGGAATCTTGAAATCCGGCAGCAGCGTAGCGACCGGCGTGTCGAGCGTCAGGTTGCCCGAGCGCACGTCCTGCGCGAGCACGGTTGCGGTCATCGTCTTCGTGATCGATCCGATCTCGAACACGGTGTCGGCATCGAGCGGCACGCCGCCGCCGGCAGTGCCGAACACGACGATCTCGCTCTTGTCTCCTTCGACGTAGCCGATCGCGAGCGCGGGATAGTCGCCGGTGTCGACGCGCTCGCGTGCGGCGGCAGCGACGCGATCGGGCAGCAAGGGCGCGCACGCCGCGCTTTGCGCGCAGATTGCCGCGAGGAGCAGCACACATCGTGCACTGCGCGTCATGGCGAGTCTCCGGCATTCTCGCGGTCGAGCTCGTCGATCTGCTGTTGCAGTTTTCCGGCGGCATACCGATTCAGCCATACGATGACCGCCGCCAGGGCGGGGTAGAGCAGGTAGACCGAAAGGTTCATTGAAGCGTTCATTTGCAGCTGCCTTGCGAGGAAGAAAAGTTCGATGCCGGGAAACATCGGCAGGAGGTACCAGAAGAGCACGCTGCGCAACGCGTCGCGCTGCCGCACGAGTTCGGCGCGGTGGTAGGCAGATACAGGTGCGGCGAGCTGCTCCGGCGAGGGCCGCCGTGCACAGGCGCGGCGGTGCAGCTGGACCGTGACGAACAGCGTTCCGGCGATGATCAGAAGGCATGCGATGCGGGTCAGCAGGTCCTCGAACAGCCACCAATAGAACGTGTTGGCGGCGACGACGGCGGCGCCTGCCGCGTGTTCCCGTACATTGCGCCGGCGTATCGTCCGGTAGAACGCGTTCGCTCGCGCCTGCAGCGATTCGGGTGTGAACGCTGGCGTGTCCACGGACTGCTGCTTCCACAGATCCTTCAGGCGTTGGTCGCTCATGGCATCGTTCTCCGTACCTCGAGCCGGGTGGCGAGCAGCGCCTTCAGGCGGTGCACCTTCGTCGCCACGTTGCGTGCGGACAGTCCTGTGACCTCGCCGATGGCGGCGGCGTCCAGATCTTCGAGATAGAGCAGCATCACCTGGCGATCGACGGGCTTGAGCGAGTGGATCACGGCCATCGCCAGACTCAAATCGATTTCGCGATCGACGAGCGAGATATCGGCCTGCTCATCGATCGCGCCCGTCAGCGCTTCGAGTTCCGTGAACGGCTGATTCGCCAGGCGCCTGCTGCGCTGGATATGCGTCACGCACGCGTTGTGCGCTACCCGGTAGACCCACGTGCGCAAGGAGCATTGCGAGCGGTAGCCCGCCAGGCTTTGCCACAGTGCGAGATGGACGTCCTGCAGCAGCTCTTGACGCTTGAGCCCATCGCGCTCGTAGCCGGCGACGAAGCGGGCGATGTCGGAGCCATGAGCTTCGACGGCCTCCGTGTAGCATGCAGCGTTGGAAGGGGATGGCTCCGCGGGGTTCATCAGGCGAGATCGTCGAGACTTGCAGGCATACAGTCGTCTCGTCACGCACCTTCTTACACGACGAACACGCGTTTGCTCGGCGCCACCTGTGACAATTGGTGAACGCACGCTCGGGGCTGCCGGCGCGGAGGTCGAGACAGCCGTCGGGAGCGAAGCTCATCGCGCGGCGGTCGATGCGCCAGGCGATTCAGCCGTCTTCTCCGCTCTTTTTCCAAACGCGCGGAACGAGTTTCAGAACCGCGCGCCCTCCGGCAAATAGCGCCATTCGCCGGGAGCGATCTTGCCGAGCGGGATGCGCCCGATGCGGATGCGGCGCTGCGCGACGACGTCGAGGCCGACTTGCCGGCAGATATCGCGCAGCTGGCCGGCGAGCACGCCCTTGAGCGCGAAGCGCAGGCGGACCTCGTTCTGCCAGCTGACCTTGCACGGCGGCAGTGCGCGGCCCTTGTAGCTGAGGCCGTGGTTCAGGCGGGCCAGGCCATAGGGGACGATCTCGCCGCTGACTTCGACGATGAACTCCTGCTCGATGTGATGGCCTTCCTCCATCAGCCGGCGCGCGACGCCGACATCCTGGCTCAGCACGAGCAGGCCGCTGGCCTCGCGCTCGAGCGGCATCAGCGGCGTCAGTCCGCGCAGGTGGCGCTTGAGCCGGCGCGTGCCGGAATCGTCGAGCGCCGACTGCGTGTCGGGGCGGACGAGCGAGACAGCCGCTTCCGACCCGGCCAACATCTCGACGCCGGCCGGCTTGTGCAGCAGCAGCGTCGCCGGTTCGATCGCGCCGGGCTTCGCCGCGGGATCGATGGCGACGACCTGCGTGGACACCATGAACTGCGGTTCTTCGACGACGACGCCGTCGACCGAAACCCAACCGCCTTCGATGAGCTCTTCGGCCTCGCGGCGCGAACAGTGCGCCAGCTCGACCACGCATTTGGCGAGGCGGCGTGCGGATTCGCCGAGCGTGTCGCCGCTCACAGGAACGCGCCGGGCAGGTCACGCATGGCCGGCCACCGCATGCGGCACGTAGGCCGCTTCGAGCTTGGCGATCTCGTCCGCGTCGAGATTCAGCGTCAGCGCCGCGACGGCATCGTCGAGATGATGCGGTTTGGAGGCGCCGACGATCGGTGCGGTGACGAAGGGTTTCTGCGCGATCCAGGCGAGGGCGACCTGTGCCTTCGGCACGCCGCGCGCCGCGGCGACGTCGGCGACCGCCTCGACCGTGCGGCGATCGGATTCGAGCGCGGTGTACAGCGTCTTGCCGTAGGCATCGGTCTCGATGCGTTCGGTGCGTTCGTCCCAGGCGCGCGTGAGGCGCCCGCGCGCGAGCGGGCTCCACGGAATCACGCCGATGCCTTCGGCCTGGCACAGCGGCATCATTTCGCGTTCTTCCTCGCGATAGAGCAGGTTGTAGTGGTTCTGCATCGTGATGAAGCGCCGCCAGCCGTGGCGATCGGCGAGGTGCAGCGCCTGGCTGAACTGCCAGGCCCACATCGACGACGCGCCGAGGTAGCGCACCTTGCCGGCCTTGACCACGTCGTCGAGCGCCTGCAGCGTTTCCTCGATCGGCGTGTGGCGGTCCCAGCGGTGGATCTGGTAAAGATCGACGTAGTCGGTACCGAGCCGGCGCAGGCTGTGGTCGATCTCGGCGAAGATCGATTTGCGCGAGAGGCCGATGCCGTTGGGACCTGCGTGCATGCGGCCTTGCACCTTGGTCGCCAGCACGATCTCGTCGCGCCGTGCATAGTCGATCAGCGCACGCCCGACGATTTCTTCCGAGCTGCCGTCCGAATACACGTTGGCGGTGTCGAAGAAATTGATGCCGAGGTCGAGCGCCTTGCGCAGCAGCGGCCGGCTGGCAGCTTCATCGAGCGTCCAGCTGTGGGTGCCGCGCTCGGGCGCGCCGTAGGTCATGCAGCCCAGGCACAAGCGCGATACGTCGAGGCCGCTGCGACCGAGCTTTACGTAATCCATGTCGTCTCCATCGAAGTCGCCGCGAACGGCGCAGGCGTGGAGCTTAGTGTGCGCGCCGTCGCGGGGCGAGTGCGCTGCTGCGGCGGATCAGCGCCGGATCCACATCGACGGCCATGCGACGATGGCGAATACAGCAAGCGCGAAGGCGATCGCCACGCTGATCACGACCGGCGCGCTGCTACCGGCGAAACGCGGCAGGTACGGCAGCGCTTCGGCCCAGCCATTGACCGATTGATGCAGCAAGTGCGGCAACAGTACGCTGCCCGCGGCGGCATTGAAGGTGCGCGTCAGCAGGATCGACATCGGCAGCAGCGAGGCGACGAACAGCAGTGGCGTATAGCCGCCCGGATGGCCGCCCTTCATGAAGAAGTACGGCGCGTGGAAGACCGTCCAGATCACGCCGAGCACGAACGCGGCCAGCAAGGGACTCCAGCGCCGTTGCATGCGCGGCAGCACGTAGCCGCGCCAGGCGAGCTCCTCGGTGTTCAACGATAGATACACGAGGAAATTGGGCAGGAAAGCCGCCAGCGCGGCGCTCGCCGAAGGCAGGCGCAATGCGGTGCAGCCGAGCGCGTTGCTGAGCAGGATCGAAACGAGCATCAGCGCGGGCGGACCGAGCAGCACGGCGGCGTAGAGAAACGGTGCGGCGCGCCAGCGCAGCAGGCGCCCGAGCAAATGAAGGCACGCCGGCCGGCCGCCGTTGAGCCAGGCGGCACCGAGCGCGACCAGCCCCGGCGCCAGGATGAACAACGGCAACAGTTCGATAGGCGTCGACAGCGATGCCGGGCCGTGCCACGAAGCGAGGAGCTGAGGGATCGTGCCGATCCAGGACAACGCGAAGATTGCGGCGACGACGCCGCGCAGGCCAAACCGTTCGCGCGCGGTCATTGCCGCGCGATCGTTGCGTAGCGGGGTAACGGCGGAATCCATGGTTTTTCCCCTTGGCATGCAGGTGCGTGGAAGGGCAGTCACCGATCACTACGAAGGAACGGGTGAAAAGCGATCAAGCCCCAGGGCTGCAGTACAGAGAGGGAAGCTGTTCCTTCCCCCGCTTGCGGGGGAAGGTGGCCGGAGGCCGGAAGAGGGCGACGTTGCATCGAAGAGCGCCCCCTTCCGCCTGCCGGCACCTTCCCCCGCTGCGCAGGGGAAGGATTCGGTGTGGGGTGATGCTCGAAGGCGCTGCTGCCGTTCCTTCCCCCGCTTGCGGGGAAGGTGGCCGGAGGCCGGAAGGGGGCGACGTTGCATCGAAGAGCGCCCCCTTCTGCCTGCCGGCACCTTCCCCCGCTGCGCAGGGGAAGGATTCGATAGCGAGTGCCGATGCTCGAAGGCGCCGTTGCTGTTCCTTCCCCCGCTTGCGGGGGAAGGTGGCCGGAGGCCGGAAGGGGGCAGCGTTCCGTTCGAAGAGCGCCCCCTTCCGCCTGCCGGCACCTTCCCCCGCTGCGCAGGGAAAGGATTCGATAGCGAGTGCCGATGCTCGAAGGCGCCGATGCTGTTTATTCCCCCGCCTGCGGGGAAGGTGGCCGGAGGCCGGAAGGGGGCGCTCCGCACTATGATTCGGTCATGTCGACCCTGCTGCTGAACTTGCGCAACGTGCCCGACGACGAGGCCGACGAAGTGCGCACCTTGCTCGACGCCCGTCATATCGTCTTTTACGAGACGCGGCCGAGCCGCTGGGGCGTATCCGCCGGGGCCATCTGGATCGCCGACGACGCGGACGCGGACCGTGCTCGCGCGCTGATGGCCAGCTATCAGGCCGAACGCCAGGCGCGCGCGCGGGCCGAGCTGGCCGAGGCGAAGGCGCAAGGCGTCGCGCCGACGTGGTGGTCGATCGTGCGGGACGAACCGTTGCGCGTGCTGGTGACCTTGCTCGCGACGCTGCTGGTGCTGGCGCTGGTCGCGTTGCCGGTGTTCATGCTTTCGCGTTGACGGCGGGCGGCGTTCAGTCCCGCGGCGCCGTGCCGGCCGCCGGTTCCGCTTCGCGGCCGCCTTCGTCGCGAACGCCCTCTTCGCCATCCGCATCGATCAGTTCCTGCAGGTGCCGCTCGATCGCGAAGACGTGAGCGTCGTCGGCATCGAGCTCGCGCAGCGCGGCGGCAAGGTCGATCAGGTAGTCGCGATTCGGGCCGCTCGGTCCTTGCGATCGTGCGATGTGATGCGCGATCTCGCGTTCGGAAGCGGGGCCGAGGAACGCCGCATTCTCGGCTGTCGCGATGTAGACGAGACCGTCGACGCGGCCGCCGTCGGCAAGGAACAGCTCGGTCGCGCAGCGCAGATAGCCGTTCTTCTCGCGATGATCGAGGTGGTCGAACACCTCGGGCGTGATGAGGTAGGCCATGCCGACGCAGACCGTGCCCGGTTCCGCAACCAAGGTGACGACGCGGCCGGGCGCGTCGGCGGTGCCGCGATGGTCGTGCGAACCCTGCCAGAAGCGCCGCGCCCAGTCGCGGATGTGCGCGGGGCGGCGATCCAGGTAGGGAAAGTCCGCTTTGTAGATCAGCGAGCCGTAGCCGAACAGCCAGACTTCGGCGCGGTCGTCGAAGCGGTTCATGCGCCGGTTGTCGGCGATCGTGTTGGCGGACATGCGCAGGCGAAGACGATGACGAGCTGCGGCCGAGTCTAGTACCGATCGCAGCCGGCGGGCTGGCCCGCATCGGCATAGCCTGAGAACATGGCGCCATCATGCCGACCACCGACGATCCAGCGCCGCAGCCTCCGCTCGAACCGGATGCGGCGGACTGCTGCGGCGAAGGCTGCGTGAACTGCATCTTCGACGTGTACGACGCGGCGTTGGAGCGCTACCGCCGCGATCTCGCCGCCTGGCAGGCGCGCCGGCACGAGCGCAAGCCGGCTGGCGGAAAAGAGGAAGACTGAAGGCGTCAGCGCAGTTGCAGCGGAATGCCGCGCGCCTTGTCGCGTTCGAAGTTCTCGCGTTCGGCGCGGCAGTACGGGCCGCCCATGGCGAACTTGCGGCACACGCCGGGGCGCGTTTCGTAGATGCTGCAGCACATGCGCGTGCGGTCGAGCGCACTGCACCAGCCGTCGGCAGCGCGCGCCATCACGGCGACGCCGTCGGCGTTGTGCGCGATCCATTCCGGGGCGATGACGTCCTCCGGCGCCAGCACCACGGTGAGACGGCAGCACACCGCTTCGCACTGCGAGCACGATACCGTCGGATCGATCGCCTGGGCGAACGGATCGACCTGGGCGCGTGGCGCGTTCATGACGCGGCCGCTGCCGCCGCGATGCGGCGGTAGCTGAGCAAGCGGCCGCGGAACGGCGGCAGGTCGTTCGCATTCATCGGGCTGCGCCGCTCCGACACGTCGTAGCCTTGCGCGGCGAGTGCCCGCGTGAACGGCGCGCTGTTGCCGCGGCCGGGGTCTGCGATCAGCACTTCCGAATCGGTTTGCGCGTGGCGCACGAGCAGCGCTGCGAGCAGCCCGGCATGGTCGTGCTCGTACAGCACGTCGCTGCCGATGATCAGGTCGAAGCGGCCGAGCGAATCGTCGGGGACCGACCACTGCAGCTCGCGGTAAGGCACGGCGGGCAGGTCGTTCAGCGCCGAGTTGTAGGCGAGGAAGGTCTCCGCCAACGGATGGTGATCGGTGGCGAGCACGTCTGCGCCGCGATGCTGCAGCACGAGGCTGGCAAGGCCGAGGCCGCAGCCGAGTTCGAGGATGCGCTTGCCGGCGACGTCATGGCGGCTCATCGCTTCGGCGAGCATGCGGCCGGCCGGCCACACCTGGCCGAACAGGCTCCACTGCGCCGACGAGATGCCGATGCGTTCGGCGTGCCGGTTCGGGTCGGCGAACTGCTGGATGTCGCTCAGCGCACGGATGCGGAAATCGCGATCGCCGAGGCGGAGCAGGAGCTGGCGTGTCGTATAGCCCGTCATGTGGGCTCCCGGGAAAGCGTCGTTCCGGGTGTGCGGAACGATGACGCGGAAAGGGAGCGAGACGGCGACGAAGGAGGGTCGGGCGAGACGCGCGTAGCTGCGGTGCAACACCTGCATGGTACGCGAATGTCAACAATGCTGCCCGTGCCGAGCGGCGGGCTGGACGCTCCCGGCACCGCTGTCTAGGATTCGGCGGTTATCCACGACCGGAGGTTTGCCTTGAACCGATTGCTTGCCTGCTCCATCGCGCTCGCGCTGTCCTCGTCGGCGCTGGCCGCCGACGCGCCGAGTTTCGATGCGAAGCGCTTGTCAGAAGAAGTGAAGACGCTGTCGTCGGATGCGTTCGAGGGACGCGGTCCGGCGACGCCGGGCGAGACCAAGACGGTCGCCTACGTCGTCGAGCAGATGAAGGGCGCCGGCTTGCAGCCCGGCGGCGACATCAAGGACGGCAAGCGCACGTGGACCCAGGCGGTGCCGCTCGCGCGTTCGGAGATCAGCGGCACGCCGAAGCTCGCGGTCGCCGTCGGCGGCAAGGCGCAGGCGCTCACGCAGGGCGAGGAAATTGCCGTGCGCGCGGCGATGGACGGCTCCAAGACGGTCGCCATCAAGGACGCGCCGCTGGTGTTCCTCGGCTACGGTGTCGATGCGCCCGAACGCAAATGGAACGACTTCAAGGGCGTCGACCTGCACGGAAAGATCGGCATCGTGCTGATCAACGATCCGGACTTCGAGACCGGCGAGGGCGATTTCGGCGGCAAGGCGATGACCTACTACGGCCGCTGGACCTACAAGTACGAGGAAGCGGCCAAGCAGGGCGCGCTCGGCCTGTTGATCGTGCACGAGACCGCGCCGGCCTCGTACGGCTGGAAGACCGTCAAGAATTCGAACACGAACACGATGTTCGACATCGTGCGCGACAAGCCTGGGTCGGTGCATCCGAAGCTCGAGGCCTGGATCCAGCGCGATTTCGCCGTCGACCTGTTCAAGCGCGCCGGGCTCGATTTCGACGCGCAGAAGAAGCTGGCGCAGACACGCGACTTCAAGCCGGTCGTGCTGAAGGACGCCACGCTCTCGGCCGACTACGCGGTCGACCAGCAGGTGATCACGTCGCAGAACGTGGTCGGTCGCGTCGAGGGCAGCCAGCGCCCCGACGAAACGGTCATCTACAGCGCGCACTGGGATCACCTCGGCGTCGGCGCGCCGGATGCCAAGGGCGACAAGATCTACAACGGCGCCGTCGACAACGGCACCGGCACCGCGGCGCTGATCGAGCTCGGCCGTGCGTTCGCGCATGCGCCCAAGCCGCAGCGCTCGGTGGTGTTCCTCAACGTGACGGCGGAAGAAAAGGGCCTGCTGGGGTCGGAGTACTACGCCTCCAAGCCGCTGTATCCGCTCGCCAAGACCGTCGCCGACATCAACATGGATGCGCTCGACCCGATGGGGCCGGCGCGCAACTTCACGACGTCCGGCAGCGCGCAATCGGATCTGCTCGACCTGCTGATCGCCGACGGCAAGACCTTCGGTCTTTCCTATGCGCCGGACCCGCATCCGGAAGCCGGCCATTTCTTCCGCTCCGATCACTTCCCGTTCGCCAAGCGCGGCGTGCCGTCGGTCTCGTTCGGCTCGGGCAACGACCTGGTCAACGGCGGCATCGAAGCCGGCGAGGCGGCGAAGAAGGCGTATACCGCCGATCGCTACCACCAGCCGGCTGACGAATGGCAGGCGGACTGGACCTTCGCCGGCATGACGCACGACTTGCCGTTGCTGTACAAGGTCGGCAGCGATCTGGCCAATTCGAAGCGCTGGCCGGACTGGAGCAAGGATTCCGAGTTCCGCGCGACGCGCGACGCGACGGCAGCCGAGCGCCGCTGAGGCGCTGCACGTTCTCGACTCCGGCGGCGCGGCCGATGGCTGCGCCGCCGAGCGGCCGTTTCGCGATTCCCACCCCAACCCAGGAAAATCCATGTCCCTCTCGATGTACGAAGCCTCCGTGCCGGTGTTCAAGCAGATGCTCGGCAGCCTCGATGCGCTGGTCGACAAGGCGGCCGCGCATGTCGAGGCGCGCAAGCTGGAGCCCGCTTCGCTGCTGCAGGCGCGCCTGTTTCCCGACATGTTCACGTTCGTGCGCCAGGTGCAGATCGCCTGCGACTTCGCCAAGAGCGTGCCGGCGCGACTCGCCGGCGCCGATGTGCCGGCCTACGAAGACAACGAGCAGAGCTTCGACGACCTGAAGGCGCGCATCGCCAAGACGCTGGCGTTCGCCGGCAGCCTCGACGCGGCGCGTTTCGAAGGCAGCGAGCAGCGCGAGATCGTGCTGCGTCCCGGCACGCCGAAAGAAAAGCGCCTCGACGGCCGCGCGTATCTGCTCGGCTACGGTCTGCCGCAATTCTTCTTCCATGTGACGACCGCATACGACCTGCTGCGCCACAATGGCGTGGAGGTCGGCAAGAAGGACTACATGGGCGTGTATTGAGGCTGCTCGGAAGCAGCTTCCGTCGCGATCGGAGCGTTCGAGGCATCGCGACGGAAGCCGCTCCCGCGAAGCACTCGGGTTACAACATTACCGCACGGACCATCGTCGGCCGTGCAGATTCAGTGAGTGCCGGCGCGCACGAGTCGGAATTCGACGCGCTGCGCGTCCCCCGGCGTGACCGCGACGCGCGCGTCGGTCGCGAACTCCAGATGGCCCTCGGCGTTGCGCAGGTTCGCGCGCAAGCCGTAGCGCGTGCCGGGGTCGATCTTGGTCGGATCGTAGGGCAGGTCGAAATCGTAGGGCGGCCCGTGCAGGCCGTCGAAATGGCCTTGCGCGATCGTCGCAGGCGGCGCGTCGCCGCGTTCGCCGACGAGCAGCACGTCGAGCGTCGCACCCGGCGCCAGCAACATGCGTTCGAGGAAGAACGCGCGGCCGTGGATCAGCGCGGGTTTCACCGGCACGGATTCCTCGACGGCACGTTTGGGCGGCGGCACCGGCTGGCAGGCGGCGAGCAGCACCGCCGCGCCTAGCAGACCTCGAACGACACGCATGCCTCGCCCTCTCCACGCGACGGAATCCAGGCCGATGTTGTACCCGTTGTCGGCCTCCGATGCACCTGCTGCAGGCCGATGACACTCCGCGGAGGCGGCGGCATACTCGGGACGACGAAGGCCGGGGGCCGCAGGGGAGGGTGCCTTCGTCGCGATCGGATCGATCGGAGGCCAGATTTTTCAGGGGGCCAGATTTTTCAGGGAGCCGGATCTACTAGGGGCCGGATGCCATTGGGGCCGGATGTTATCGGGGCCGGAAGTTATCGGGGCCGGAAGTTATCGGGGCCGGATGTGCGCCGTTCGGCGCGCACCCGCGGGCTTGTCCATCGGGGAGATTCGACGATGCGTTCTTGCAGAACCGCGGCGCTGTTCGCCGCATTCCTGTCTTTCGGCCTGGCGAGTGGTTCGCTGCAGGCGATCCAGCCGCCGGTCGACGATCCGGCAACGCAGGCGAGCCTGCGCAATCCGACGCTCCAGGTCGCCGGGCCGAATCTCGACGTGACGCCCTCGCTGCTGATGGACGGCCAGCGCGACAGCGCGATCGACGCTCGCGCCGCGGCGTTCGAGCAGCAGGCCGGCGGTTCGTGGGACGTGCGCTGGGACACGCGCGGCGATCGCCCGAATCTCGTCCAGGGCAGCGGCGTGCCGTTGGTGCCGGGACGTGGCAACACGCTCGCAGCGGCGCAGTTCGGCGCCGCGAGCGCGCAGGAGCTCTCGCTCGCCACCGTCGCGCGCGAGGCGCGCCATTTCGTCGATGCACAGTCGGCACTGCTCAGGCTCGACGGCCTGAATTTGCGCCTCGATCCCGAACGCAGCGTCGCCTACGGCAAGGGCAATACGTTCTGGTCGATCGAATTCGCGCAGTACCAAGATGGCGTGCGTGTCGACGGCGCGTTCGTCTTCGTGCGCATCTCGCAAGGCAATGTCGTGCAGTTCGGAGCCGAACGCATCGGCGCCGTCGGTATCGACGCGCAGCCGGCGTTGCCGCGCGATCAGGCGTTCTATCTCGCCTGGCAGGAACTGGCCTTTCCGGCCGACGCACGCCTTGCCGAGACGATCGAGCCCGGCGAGCTGCGCATCTATCCGGTCGCCCCGGCCGGCGAAGCGGTCGCGGTTTCTTTTGCCGGAGCGCGCGGCCGCGGCTACGAGCACGTGCTCGCCTGGCGCTACGTGTTCCGCGTCGCCGGCAATCCGGCGACCTGGGAAGTGCTGTTCGATGCGCACGCCAACCGTGTGATCGGCCTGCGCGACCTCAACGACTACGTCGATGCGAGCGTCACGGGCGGCGTCTATCCGACCACCAACACCGATCCGGAAAGCGTCATTCCGTTTCCGTTCGTCAACGTGACCAACGGCAGCGTCAAGGTCACCGACACGCTCGGCATCTACGACTATTCCGGCGGCAGCGCGAGTACCAGCCTCAACGGCAAGTACTTCCAGATGTCCGATACCTGCGGGTCGATCTCGCTCAGCAACAGCACCGACGGCAACCTCGCGTTCGGCTCCGGCTCCGGCACCGATTGCACGACGCCCGCCGGCAATACGGCCGGCGCCGGCAACACGCACGCCTCGCGCACCGGCTTCTACCACCTCACGCGCATCAACGAGAAAGCGCGCGGCATCCTGCCCGGCAACTCATGGTTGCAGAGCAAGGTCACCGCGAACATGAATCTCAACCAGACCTGCAACGCCTACTGGGACGGCGGCGCGGTCAATTTCTTCAAGTCCGGCGGTGGCTGCTCGAACACCGGCGAGATCGCCGCGGTATTCCTGCACGAATGGGGGCACGGACTCGACCAGAACACCGGTGGCGCGGCGAGCGAGAACGGCAGCGGCGAGGCGGTCGGCGACACGTTCGCGTTCCTGGAGACGCAGGATTCGTGCATCGGCGAGAACTTCAGGCCGGGGGCGGCCTGCCACAACTGCACGACCTGCACGGGCGTGCGCGACGTCGGCGATTTCAGCCTGGCCGGCTCGCGCCCGATCGCGCGGCCCTCGAACGTGACCAGCAGCACCGGCATCAACTGCAACGCGTATATCGGTCTAGGCAACACGGCCTGTCCGTATACGAGCCCGAGCAGCGGCGCGCCCTACCGAGGCCCGATGGGCTACGAGGGCCACTGCGAAAGCTACATCGCGAGCTCCGCCAACTGGGACCTGACCCAGGCCCTCGTCGCGCGCTTCGGCTCCGACGGCTGGGACCGCATGGACGACATCTGGTACGGCAGCCTGACGCCGTCGAAGAGCGCCTACCAGGTCGTTTCCGGCGGGCAGTGCAATCCGAGCGCGACGGTGAACGGCTGCGCGGCGACGAACTGGTACACGGTGTACCTCGCCGCGGACGACGACGACGGCAATCTCGCCAACGGTACGCCGAATGCGTGCCGCATCTGGGATGCGATGGACGCGCACGGCATCGCCTGCGGCACGCGGCCGGTCTGCTCGGGCGACACGCCCGACTTCACGCTCGACGTCAGCAACGATCCGCAAACGGTCTGCGCGCCGGCGAACGCGAGCTTCAGCGTCGAGGTCGGCACGCAGCTGGGCTTCACCAACGCGGTGAGCCTGAGCGCGAGCGGCCAGCCGGCCGGCACCAGCGTGGCGTTCTCGCCGAATCCGGCCACGCCCGGCAGCGTCTCGACGCTGACCGTGTCGGGCACAGGCTCGGCCGCGGCCGGAAGCTCCACGATCACGATTGCAGGCACCGCTTCGGGCAGCCCGGGTCACACGACGACGGCCCATCTGACGATCAATGTCGGCGCGCCGGCCGCACCGGCGCTCACGTCGCCGGCCGACAGCTCGACCGGCGTCGACATCGCGCCGACGCTGGTCTGGCAGCCGGTTGCTGGTGCCGCGTCGTACACGATCGAAATCGCTACCGACGCCGGCTTCGGTACGATCGTCGCCAGCCAGGGCGGCTTGACCGCGACGTCGTACACGGCGAGCGCGCTGGCACCGAATACGCACTACTTCTGGCGCGTGCGCGCGAGCAGCACCTGCGGCAGCGGCGCGAATTCGGCGGTCTTCTCGTTCACCACCGCCAACCAGATCTGCAGCAGTCCGCACCTGGCGATTCCGGACAACAACGCCACCGGCGTCAGCGACACCCTGACCTTCACCGACGCGACCGTGCTGACCGGCGTGCGCCTGAAGATTGGAGCGACGCACACCTACGTCGGCGATCTCAAGTTCACGCTGACGCGCGGCGCGCAAAGCGTGCTGGCGATCAACTCGTCCAACTGCAGCAGCGACGACATCGACGTCGTGCTCGACGATGCCTCCACGACGCCGGTGCAGAGCCAGTGCAACGCGTCGCCGCCGGCGATCTCGGGTATCGACAAACCGAACAGCCCGCTCGATGCGCCGTTCGCTGGGCAGACTTTCGGCGGCAGCTGGACGCTCAAGGCCGTCGACACGGCGGGTCAGGACACCGGCACGCTCGACCGCTGGTGCCTGGAGCCGAAGGCGGCCGCGGCAACGACGTACACCGTCGGCGGTAGCGTCAGCGGACTGGCCGGCAGCGGACTTGCGCTCTCGCTCAATGGCGGCGCGAGCCTGCCGGTGTCGGCGAACGGCAGCTTCACGTTCCCGACCGCGCTCGCCGATGCGACCGCTTACGCCGTGACGATCGCGGCGCAGCCGTCCAATCCGTCGCAGACCTGTTCGGTCACCAACGGCAGCGGCACGATCGCCGGTGCGAACGTCACCAACGTCGGCGTCGCCTGCACGACGAACAGCTACACCGTCGGCGGCTCCGTCAGCGGGCTCGCCGGCAGCGGTCTTGCGCTCTCGCTCAACGGCGGCGCGAACCTGCCGATCTCGGCGAACGGCACGTTCACGTTCCCGACGTCCGTGGCCAGCGGCGCCAACTATGCGGTGACCGTCGCAGCGCAGCCGTCGGCCCCCGCGCAGGTGTGCACGGTGTCGAACGGCAGCGGCACGATCGCCGGCGCCGACGTCACCAATGTCGGCGTCAGCTGCGTGACGACGCCGACGTACACGGTCGGCGGCACGGTCACGGGGCTCTCCGGCAGTGGATTGACCTTGTCGATGAACGGCGGCCCGTCGCTGGCGATCTCGGGCAACGGCGGCTTCACGTTCCCGGCAGCGCTCGGCGATGGCGCGGCGTACAGCGTCGCAGTTGCGACGCAGCCTGCCAGCCCGCTGCAGGCGTGCACGGTGCAGAACGGCAGCGGCACGATCGCCGGTGCCGACGTGACGAACGTGCAGGTGACCTGCGCGATCACGACGTACTCGGTCGGCGGCACGGTCAGCGGCCTCGCCGGCAGCGGCTTGACGCTGTCGCTCAACGGCAGCACCAGCCTCGTGATCACGCACGACGGCGGCTACGTGTTCCCCGCACCGGTGGCCGATGGCGCCGCCTACGTCGTGACGATCGCGGCGCAGCCGTCCAATCCAGTGCAGTTCTGCACGCTGTCCAATGCCAGCGGCACGGTATCGGGGGCGGACGTCTCCAACGTGAACGTCACGTGCGCGACCAGCCAGTTCACGGTCGGCGGCACGGTGAGCGGACTGGTCGGCAGCGGCCTCGCCTTGAAGTTGAACGGCGGCGCGAATCTGCCGGTCGCGGCGAATGGCGCGTTCACGTTCCCGACCGCGCTGGCCGACGGCAGCGGCTACGCCGTGACGATCGCGGCGCAGCCGGGCGGCAAGGCGTGCACGGTGACGAACGGCAGCGGCACGATCGCCGGCGCGAACGTCAGCAATGTCGGCGTAGCCTGCAGCGATCGCATTTTCGCGAACGGCTTCGAAGCATCGCCGTAGGGCGCTGAAAACGCCGGCGAGGTTGCGCGCGCGCGCGCGGGACCTCGTCGGCGAAACGGCCTGCAGGCAAAGCCGCCGACGCCGTGCGAGGCGCCGGCAGCACGTTCGTCAGGCAACGTACGCGCGATGGCGCACGGCTCAGGCGGCGAGCGTCGCATCCATCGTGATCTTCGCCTTCAGCACTTTCGAGACCGGGCAGCCTTCCTTCGCCTGGCCGGCGATCTTAGCGAACGTCGCGGCATCGGTGCCGGGCACTTTCGCCGTGACGGTCAAGTGGCTCGCGGTGATCTCGAAACCTTCGCCGACCTTTTCCAGGCTGACCTCGGCCTTGGTGTCGATGCGCTCGGGCGTGAGGCCGTTCTGGCCGAGTATCAGCGACAGCGCCATCGAGAAGCAGGCGGCGTGTGCGGCGCCGAGCAATTCCTCGGGATTGGTGCCGGGTCCGTCTTCGAAACGCGACTTGAAGCCGTACGGGGCGTCCTTGAGCACGCCGGTCTGCGTGGATATCAGGCCTTGGCCTTCCTTGATGCTGCCTTGCCAGACGACGGATGCGGACTTCTTCATGGACGAACCCTCCAGGACGGCGAATGGGACGGGCGTCCGGGACGCCCGCGTGTGCGACGCATGCAGCTGAGCATACTGTGATGCAACGCAGGTGAATCTCTTGTTCCAAATGTGCAAAGAGGAACTTCAGCGCGCATGTCCTGCACACCGATCGCGGCCGCCGGTGCAGTGTGAGACGCAGGTTGCAGCGCGGAGACGACGTCCTTGCGCGACCGGCGCGGCGCACGCAATCCTGCGCGCCATGCACCCATCGAAGACCATGAAAGGCCTCGCCTGTGGCGCGCTGTGCGCCGTCGCAGCCGCTTCGCTCGATGCAGCCGCGCAGTCGCAATTCGACTGCGCCGCGCCGAGTCCGCCGGCACGGGGACAGCCGCTCGTGCTCGGCGACGGCACGCCGGGCAGCGTGACGACGGCACAACTGCAGCAGGCGCTCGACGCCGGCGGCGCGATCCGCTTGAACATCGGCAGCGGCACCCTTGCCGTCGATGCGACGCTCGCCGTCACGCGCGACGCCTCGCTCGATCTCGCCGGCGCAACCTTGTCGGGCGGCAACGCGCGTCGCGTCGTAGAAGTGAGCAATCCGAACAATCTGACCTACACCTTCACGTTGAGCGGGGGCGCCATCGTCGACGGCAGTACGCCGGCGGGCAGCGGAGCAGGGCTGTTCAAGGCGACTGGAGGGCCGTGGCAAGCCGTGACCATCCGGCTGTTCGACATGCGCTTCACCGACAACCACGCGATCGCCACCGCACAGGACGACGGCGGCGGCGCGATCTACGTCGTCGGCGCCGCCGAGCTCGCCGTCGTGGGTTCGAGCTTCGACGGCAACACCGGTGCGAACGGCGGCGCGCTGTATTCGCTCGGTTCGAAGAACGTGAACCTGTACGACAGCACGTTCAGCGGCAATCGCGCGACCGGCACCGGCGGCAATCCGGGCAACGGCGGCAACGGCGGCGCGATCGGCGTCGACGGCGATGCGCGCAACGTCAACCTGTGCCGCGTGCGGCTTCTGTCGAACCAGGCGAACGCGTTCGGCGGCGGCCTGTTCACGGTGACCTACAGCGACGCCTCGTTCACGCGCGTGCAGGATTCGACCGTGCAGGGCAACGCGAGCACGGCGACTGACAAGCTCGCCGGCGGCGCCTACATCCAAGGCAGTCCGCTGGCGATCAGCGGCAGCACGTTCCGCGACAACACGGCCGGCGGCTATGCGGGGCTCGCGCTGTTCGGCGCCGGCGGCGTGCTCGAGGGCAGCATCGCGAACTCGACCTTCGTCGGCAATGTCGCGCAGAGCGGACTCGGCGGCGCGATGTCGATCCAGGGCGCGACCGCGCTGACGTTGCAGAACCTCACGATCGCCCGCAACAGCGCGCCGTGCGCGGTCTGCTTCGCGGCCGGCATCGCCAACGACAGCGGCGATGCGCTGACGTTGCGCAACGTGATCTTCCAGGACAACACCGCCGGCAACGCCTACAACCCGTGGGCGATGCTGAACCCGGCGGCGCAAGGTGCGGGAAACCTGCAATGGCCGCAGACGCGGCCGGTCTCCAACCAGCAAGAGGCTGCCGTCGCGCCGGGTACGGTTTTCGCCAGCGCGAACCTCGCCGATCCTGCCGCCAACGGCGGCCCCACCGAGACGATGGCGATCGCAGCTTCCAGTCCCGCCGTCGATGCGGGCAGCGCGAGCGCGGCACCGCCGACCGACCAGCGCGGCTATCCGCGCGCCGGCGCGGTCGACATCGGCGCCTACGAATGGCAGCCCGATCTGATCTTCGAGAACGGCTTCGACGGGGGCTGAGCGAGGCGTGCCCACGGTTGATCCGCGCTCGCCACACTGAGCAGCCGCAAACGACGCCTGACCCGAAGCAGGGCCCGAGCTGCGAAGAACACGAGGACAAAATCCTATTTCTTTCTCCGTGTTCTCCGTGTGTTCCGTGGTTCAATCTTTCCTCTTTCGATCTCATTCGATCTTTTCGAACTTCGCAGGCGCGAACCCGAGCCCACCCCGCATCGACGCACCGGGTCGACTAAAATGGCCGGATGCGCCTCAACAAACACATCGCCGAAACCGGCTACTGCTCGCGCCGCGAAGCCGACCGCCTGATCGCCGAGCGACGCGTCACCTTGAACGGAATGCCGGTCGGCATCGGCACCCAGGTCGCCGAGGGCGACGAGATCCTGATCGACGGCCAACCGCTGCTGGCGCGGCGCGCGGCCGGCGCGGCGCGGCGGCACGTCTACATCGCCTTGAACAAGCCGGTCGGCATCACCTGCACGACCGAGCGCGAGGTCGGCGGCAACATCATCGACTTCGTCGATCACCAGCAGCGTATCTTCCCGGTCGGCCGCCTCGACAAGGATTCCGAAGGGCTGATCCTGCTGACCAGCAACGGCGACATCGTCAACGAGATCCTGCGTTCGGAGAAACGCCACGA
>Ga0207658_10000130_pt1 | contig 81577 bp, 93 predicted proteins | sample KBSS33metaG_FD_184322 | JGI IMG/M metagenome (GOLD analysis project Ga0207658, IMG submission 184322) | Switchgrass rhizosphere microbial communities from Kellogg Biological Station, Michigan, USA - KBS S3-3 metaG (SPAdes) (version 2) | ecosystem: Host-associated > Plants > Roots > Rhizosphere...
GTACGATCTAAAAGGCGATATTTTCGATTATCAAGCAATTATGGTATTCAAGCTCTTTTAGTGGTGAAAAAACAGGCAAATGGCAGCATAGTAAACGTTGTTGAACAAGACTAAAAAGGGGAGCTCTATTTTCAAGAACTCCCCACAATTATAACATCAATTTATCGACATAGATTTATTCTTGCTTAGGGCCGCACTAAACGCCAATATTCAGCCTCACTATCGCTATAACTAGAACTACCATCTTGACCATCTACAGCTACTGGTGCAGTAAAATTCGATTCTTTTACTGGCATTACCTCTTCTTTATCAGATTTACAAGCAGCAACTTCAGCAACTTCACCTTCTTTTACACCAGCTAATTCTCTTGCCCAACTACTGTTTGCACCAGCACCACAAATAAAAGTAAATCCATTTGCCTGAACAACATTTCCAAGCTCTCGAATAAGATTTAATTTCGCCGCAGCAAAGCCGGTCTCACTGTCTTCACAACTATAGACAATCTGACTTCCATCTTCATGTACAATAACTTCCCTCGAGCCACTCTTACAACGAGATACAATATATTCTGCATTAAAAAGCTTTTCTACTTTACCCCATGTAATAGATCCCTTAACATATGGCTTTAACAGCAAAAGTAATCTATCTTGATTCGCTTGTTGATCTTCTTGTAATTTTTGTAGCTCTTTTCTTTCTTCTTCTTTTCGCGCACACATTATGTTTTCTATTTCGCATCTTCCATTACCAACTTTTATCGCCAAGCCCGTAATTTCATTTATCGCATTTTCGTCGTATTTAGCTACAGGACCTTTATTGGCAACACATGTCATAGCTGAAACTAAAACTGTCATTAAAAAACTCAAACCCAATAATTTATTCACCAAGCCCCCAACAACATTTAACACATTAACATAAATTTATTCTTTTTTAGCTTCTGCTTTGTCCTTTACTGAAGATTTTGATTTACTTAGCTACTTTTTCTGTCTTTTTGCATTGATTAAACGCAGCTTCAACAGATTGCTCAAGATCAAACCTACTATTACCCATTCTTATACTGTATTCAGTGTCTAGATAATTGGAACCAACGCGACTTCTGAGCTTTTTTGCAGCTAGCCTTAAAGGAAAGCCTTCACAGTCATTTTCTTCTAAAAACTTTTCTAGATCTTCGTTTGCTTGTTTTTGCAATTTATCAACATTAACACTGCGAGGCAACCTTTCACTTAAATAGTCAGCCTTGCCCGCATTTACCACCAATTCTACAGCTCCAGCAGCATCTTCTACAACTAATACCTCTGAACTTTCTACGGTCAATATCTTCGCATCAGCAGCATTCAGTAGCGATCCAATTTCACGAGCAAAAGCAGCAGCAACAACACCGCTAGTACGAGGAGTAGCCGCAACTTCAACTATAGCTTCACGATTAGAGGCATCAATATCAAGAGCAACAGCAATAGCAACAAGAGCAGCAGCTTCAGCAAAAGTAGCATCATATTCACGACGATCTAAAACGGCGACATCACCACCAAAAGATTCTTGACAGGCTGTAGCTTCAGCACCATCGTCTTCACTTGCCGTAAAAGTTATAGCTGGAACAGCCAAAACTGCCATTAAAAAACTTAAACCAAATAATTTACGCATCGAAAACCCCTAACATCATTAACTTATTAATATAGATTTATCGTGATATCTCTTCTTTATCAATCATTTTTGCTCGTGCCGTTTCAATACGAGCTACAAAATCAGCATGATAAGAATCAAATTTAGCACGATGGGCGTCCGGAAAAATACGAGCTAAAGCACCACGAACTAAAATACCATGAGCTAAAGCATCATCATTAGTAACAATAGCACCAAAAGCTTCGTCGCCCATAGCACAACGAGTAGCCTTTTCAATGGCAATATCACGTTCAAAAACAGGAGAATCAATATTGATAAAATCTCCTCTGCCATGATATTTCGCCCAAAACTGAAACCAAGCAACATCTTTTATCGTTTTTGGGTCATTAACAAAATATCTTGCGTAAAATTCAACGTTAAAATCGTCTGCCGCAAAAACCATAGCTGGAACTAAAACGACCATTAAAAAACTTAAACCAAATAATTTACGCATAAAACCTCCATTAATTCGTTTGTATAAAAAAATATAAAATACCACTACTATAATCCTACCAAAAGCTCTCTATTTGTCAATCAAGCTGTCGGCCATGAGTCATGATCTTTTCAGACTTCACCTTATAATAGACTCTCTTGTCTAAACGGCCTATCCAAGAACATGTGCGAGCAAAGTACGTCAAAAAGGGGACCTTGTTCGAAAGTCCCCCCACATATTTATTAGCACAGACCCTAAATTTATTCTTGTTCAGCTTCTGCTTTGTCTTCTACTTGTATCTCTGAACCATCTACAGCAATATCTTTATATTGATTTCTCATGATTATGTTCAATATGTCTTTTATAGGTTTCATTTTTTCGCACCTATCAAGCTCAGATAAAACAGACTTCATAGCGCTGATATACTGAGTATTAGCCTTATGGCGATCACAGAAAGCGTTTCCTTCAAGCGACTCAACGCTAATACCACTTTGTCTATGATCAAGTTCAATACTTGCTTTCTCTCTGAGATTCTCTAATTCTTCTTTTAAATAAGATCCTGCCCAAACATATGCTTCTACCAATACTTGTCGCTGTTTTTTTATTTCTTCTACTTTATCTGCCAATAATTGTAGCGATTCCTTTGCTGCGTCTTCCTCTAATTTTTTACACTCTTCGTCTTGATATAATCCATCTGGCTTGATACAAAAAATACGATTCAACGCTTTTATTGCTTGATCAAGATGAACTTCTTGTATCGCCAAACGCATAATTTCAGTTTTTTCATCTATCGTTTCTTCACCTACAACTTTTTCATCACCTTCACTTGCCCTACAAGCCATAGAAAAAACCAAAATTGCCATTAAAAAACTTAAATCAAATAATTTACGCATAAAACCTCCCTATTTTTATTAAAATACTTATTCAAAAACATAAATTTACGAATTCGAGAACAATAAATAGATATAAAAAAAATAGTCATGATATAATTTTTTCGGCTTGTCAGTCGAAAGAAAAAAATACCATGACTAAAATTTAAAAACTAACGTTTAAGCTGCATTTAAGTTTGAGTAGTTTTGAAGTTACCAATTTTAGATCAGCTATTAACTATTTTAAATCAGCTTTAAAACTTATATTATAAACTAATTTTAAAATATATTACTCTATACCGACTTTAGATCAACGTCGCTCATTATAGATCAGCATCGACATCTATCACTTCTCTAATCTCAGGCATCACTTCTTTAACCGCTTTTTCAATACCTAACTTAAGTGTATACATAGAAGCTGGACAACCAACACAAGCACCTGTCAGACGCACATACACAATATCATCTTGAATATTTACCAATTCGACATCCCCACCATCTCTTAAAATAACAGGACGAATTTTATCAAGAGCACTTTGTATGATAGCCTGTTTTTCTGTATTAAGCATATCCAATCCTAAATTTATCTAAATTTAAACAAACACTAAATTTATCTAAATTTAAACAAACACTAAATTTATCTAAAACACTAAATTTATTTTAGGCCCTAAACTTATCTTAATTTAAACTAACTTTAATCTAATTTAAACCCACTCTATGCGAGCTATAGTTGCTGTATCACTAACGCGCTTGCCCATTGGAATTATACGAGTATATCCACCTGGACGCTCTACATATTTTGGTGCGATCGCGCTAAATAATCTTACAACAACTTCTGGTTTGTATGGTAATAACGCATGAACACGACGCCTTGCATTAAAATCATTACCAACACGAGCAATAGTCACTACTTTATCTGCTAATTTTTGCACTTCTTTAACACGCGCTTTAGTAGAAACCAAAAAACCATGTTCAATCAAATGCATTAACTGATTTCTTAACATAGCAACGCGATGAGAATATTTGAGATTTAACTTTTTCTTACCATTTTGATGATTCATGGAAATTAACCTTACACTTTATAGTATACTTTATGTACACTTTATTTATTTTCAAGAACTTCTTTGACATCATTTTCATTAATATTCATACCAAAAGAAAGTCCAAACGACTTCATGCTATCTTTAATTTCGTTAAGAGATTTGCGACCAAAATTTTTAATTTTTAATACGTCATCTTCAACAATATTCACCAGATCAATAACACGTTTAATGCCAGCATTAATTAAACAATTATGTGCACGGACAGAAAGCTCCAACTCTTCAATAGGTTTTAAAAGCAATTCTACAGGAACATCTTTTAAACCAAATTTATTAAGCCGTACAGGTTCTTTTTCTAACTCTTTTTCAGGCAAAGCAGAAATTTCATTAAATGGAATTTCTGAACTTACTAAAAAGTGCTCTAATTGCGTACGTAATACTGAAACGGCATAATGCATAACATCAATAGGATTTTCAGAGCCATCAGTATGTACATGTAATACTAATTTATCAAAATCAATATCTTCACCAATACGAGTTTTTGTAACATCAAACATAACCTTTTCAATAGGAGAAAAAGAAGCATCTAAGTAAATACGATCATCTTCTTGATAAGCTTTACCTGCTGGCCATGCTGCTCGAGTATATCCTCTGCCTACTTCTACAAAAAACTCAATATCAAGAATCCCACCTGCAGCTACATTGGCAAGTAAGTGATCTTTATTGATTAATTCTAAATGATCATCCAACTCAATATCTGAAGCACGCGCAACAGCTTGTCCTTCAACACGCAAATGCATTTTACCTGGCTTGCCATCTTTACTACGAACAACTATTTCTTTAATATTTAAAATGAGTTGCATCGCATCTTCTACTACTCCAGGTATAGCAGAAAATTCATTGTTGATACCTTTTACAATAATCGATGTTACTGCCGCACCCTCTACAGAGCTTAACAAAACACGTCGTAATGCATTACCTAGAGTAATTCCAAAACCTGGCTCTAATGGTTGAGCAACAAGCTCACCATACTTCTCACTCAACAATTGCCTACTCCATACTAATTTAGGAATAGTTAGTGATTTATATTTCTTATCCATTCAACCTCTCATACACCTTCGTATTACCCTAATTAATGACATAAAAATTTTATATCCCTATATGAGCAATAATAACTTTGCGATTACCTAGAATATAACTCAACAATTAAACGTTCTTCGATAGGCGCTTGAATATCTGATCGATGCGGTAAACGTAATATACGTCCTAAGCGATCTTGTTTATTCAATTCTAGCCATTCTGGAACCTTGATGCTAATTTTAGACTTTTTATCCACTACCTGACTTATAAACTGATCTTTGCTTAATGCTCTACTAGCTAAAGTAACAACATCACCAATATCCACTAAATAAGAAGGAGAATTAACTTTTTTACCATTAACACATATGTGCCCATGGACAACAATTTGACGAGCTTGAGTTCGCGTTGTCGCTAACTTAAGACGATATATTGTATTATCTAATCGACGCTCAAGAAAAATTAAAAGATTTTCACCTGGCACCCCTTGTGCCTTCACCGCATTGGCATAAAATCGTTTAAACTGCTTTTCACGTACGCCATACATCTCTTTTACTTTTTGCTTTTCTTGCAGCTGCTTGCCATACTCTGAAGATTTCTTTATCGGACCTTTTTCTTTTTTATTTTTTTTGTCTAATACAGCTTTTTGTTCCGTTTTTCGTTCCATAGTAACCTTATAATTGTATATTAATTTTATTATACTCGACGCTTTTTCGGAGCACGGCATCCGTTATGTGGTAATGGAGTCACGTCTCTTAGTACAGAAATATTAAATCCTGCTGCCTGAAAAGAACGAACAACTGAATCTCTACCTGAGCCAGGTCCTTGCAAATTAACTTCAACAGTCTTCACGCCTATAACACTCATATCTTTAGCCAAAGCTGCCCCAATTTGTGATGCCGCAAAAGGAGTTCCTTTACGAGATCCCTTGAAACCAAGCTTTCCACCACTGCTACCAAATAATATGTTGCCATCTAATGTAGAAATAGATACCAGTGTATTATTAAAGGTAGACTTAACATGAGCGATAACAGAATCAACTACTTTTTTTACTTTTTTTACTTTCTTCTTGTAGGCCATTCTATCCTTTATCTATATATGATTTGCATATGATTTACTCAAATCAATTCTTTTTAGCTACTATTTTTTAGTTACTGCTCGTTTTAGTGCTACAGGCGCTTTTTTAGGACCTTTTCTGGTTCGTGCATTAGTTTTTGTGCGTTGACCACGAGTAGGCAAGCCTTTTTTATGCCGCAGCCCACGATAACAACCTATTTCACGCAATCGTTGGATATTAAGCGTGATTTCTTTACGCAAATGACCTTCGGTCACATAATTAGTTGTCACTTCTTTTTGAATGGCAGCTACTTGCATATCGGTTAAATCTTTTACTCGCTTATCAAAATCGATACCCAACTTATTTAAAATATCTTGTGATGTTTTAAGCCCTATGCCAAAAACATACGTTAACCCATACTCAATTCTTTTTTTTAAAGGTAAATTTACCCCTTCTATTCTTGCCATAAGAAACCCTAACCTTGTCGCTGTTTATGTTTTGGAGTTTTTTTACAAATAATACGTACAACGCCCTTACGTTTAACAACCTGACACTCTTTACACATCTGTTTAACCGATGTTCTTACTTTCATAATGCACTTTCCCTCACATAAAAATTTTTCTTTACACAAAAACTTTTTATTCTTTATACCAATACTTTTATTACACCAATACTTTTTTATTTTTATTCTTTATATCTCAATACTATACGTCCACGCGTTAAATCATACGAAGAAAGCTCTACAGCCACTTTATCGCCAGGTAAAATTCGTATAAAATGCATACGCATTTTGCCTGATATATGCGCTAAAATAATATGCCCGCCTTCTAGCTCAACGCGAAACATAGCATTTGGCAATGTCTCTTTAACAATACCATCAACTCGAATAACATCTTCTTTCTGTTTCATGTTCATGTAAAATAAATCCTCATATACTAGCTATATTGTTGCGTGTTAACACTTCTGGCTCAGAAGCTGTTACTAAAATTGTATCCTCAACATGAGCTGCCAAACTTTTATCACATGTTTTAACGGTCCACTTATCCTCGGCTATAAAAACCTTATATCCGCCTGCTGTAATCATTGGCTCAATAGCAAATGTCATACCTGGACGCAATATAGGCCCTCTGCCCGCTTTGCCATAATTTAAAATTTCTGGCTCTTCATGCATTTTTTTACCAATTCCATGACCAGCAAAATCTCGCACAATGCCAAAACTATGTTTTTCAACTTCCTGTTGAATTGCTGCTGATATATCAGATAAATGATTACCTGGACAAGCCATACTTATCCCCTTATCCAATGCTTGCTGCGCAACCGCTACCAGAAGTGCTGCCCCCTGGGATGGCAATGGCTCTTTTCCAACAAAAAAACTTCTTGCCATATCAGCATTATATCCCTGCCAAGAAGCACATATGTCAATTTTTACTAAATCTCCATCTTTCAAAATAGTAAATGAATTTGGCACTCCATGAACCACAACATCATTAAGAGATATACAACTTACATGCTGATAGCCCATAAAACCTTTAGTGGCAGAAACAAGATCTTTTGCTTTCAATTCAGACGCTATCCAACTGTCCAATTCGCCGGTGGAAACACCAGGCTTAACTTGCTGTTTTAAGTCAGAAAAAATGCCCGCAAGAAGAGCTCCTGCTTGCCTCATTTTACGAATAGCAACATTGTTTTTTATAATAATCATATTTGTGCAACACCCATAGATTGTATAAAATCTTGAAAGACAATCTCTAAAGATCTTTCAGCATTAAGTCTCACTACCGGATACCCATTGTTTTCATAGTAATTCAAAAAAGTTTGCGCATGTTTATGGTATATTTCTAACCGCTTTTGAATAGCCTGCATTTCATCATCGACCCTACGAAGCAACATACTTCCACATCGATCACACATATTCTCTTTTTGTGGGGTACGCAAAGATCCTTCGCAAATAGAATAGACAGCTTGACACTCTTTATTTGAACAAGTAAGTCTAAAAAAAAGTCGATCAATTACTGCTTTATCTGAGATAACAAATTCTACTACATGCAATTTCAACTGCTTATTACTATTTTTCAGTAAATTATTAAAAATTTTTGCCTGTTCAAGAGTTCTCGGATAACCATCCAATATAATTGGATTATTATTTTCTATTTTGCCTAAAAACCATTCTTCAACCATCCGACATATTAGCTCATCTGATATAAGTGTACCAGATTTTATAGCAAAATCTATTTCTTTACCTATTTCTGTCTGCTCAACAATATGCTTTCTACATAAATTACCAGTAGAAAGAACATCCCAACCAAATCGTTCAAAACAGATATTTGCTAACGATCCCTTGCCAGACCCCGGTGGTCCTATAAAAATATAAATGTCTTTTACCGAACTACTCGCGATCATCTTCTACCTCTTAAGCGTCCTGTAGATAAAAATCCTTCATACCGGTGCTCTATTAAATAAGACTCAATTTGAGCTGCCGTTTCTAGTGCCACACCAACAACGATAAGAAGCGCTGTACCACTTAAACTACGCAGATAAATAGGCATATTGAAAAGAGCATGTACCGCCGTTGGCAATAACGCCAAGAACCCGAGATAGACAGCTCCAGCAAGACCAAGCCTCAATAAAATAAAGTTAAAAAATTCTGCTGTCTTTTTCCCTGGACGAATGCCAGGAATAAATGCACCACTTTTTTTAATATTTTCAGCTAATTCTTCAGGATTAAAAATGAGAGTAGTATATAAAAAAGAGAAAGCTATAATAAACACAAAAATCAATATACTATAGAGCAAACCACCCTTAGTTAACTGATCAGAAATCCATTGAAATACATATCCATAGCCAGATAACGCATAAAAAATAAAAATAGGCACATTAAGCAAAGCACTTGCAAAAATAACCGGCATTACTCCTGCCGTATTAATTTTAAAAGGAATATAAGAACTTTGACCACCATATATTCGTTGCCCAACAACTCGTCTTGTATATTGAACAGGAATCTTACGTTCTCCTTTTTCAAGAAACACAATACAAGAAGCAATAAGTAAAAAAATCAACAATAAGAGCACGGCAACTGGCCAAGCAACTAATCCTTTTGCTACAGCACCAATCATGTTTAAAATATCTGCAGGAAAACTTGCTACGATACCAGCAAAAATAATCATTGAACTACCATTACCCAAGCCGTACAAAGTTATCTGCTCACCAAGCCACATAACAAACATTGAACCAGTGGTCATAGTTAAAACAAACATTAAACGAAATGCCCATCCTGGTTGCAAGGCTAAATCATAACGCTCTATAGCAAAAACAATAGTAAAACTCTGCACAATCGCTACGGCAAAAGCAAGATACCGGGTCAGTTGATTGATAACCTTACGACCATGGTCACCCTCTTTCTGTTTTTCTTCGAGCCACGGTACAGATAGCGTTAACATCTGCATCATAATTGATGCAGTAATATAAGGAGAAATACCAAGAGCGAAAAGCATTCCTTGGCTTAAACTTCCTCCAGAAAAAAGATCCCACGAAGCAAAAAATCCTCCAATTCCCGTATTTTGCTTCATTAACATGACTAATTTTTGAATGTTAATGCCAATAACGGGAATAGTATTGCCTAAACGATGAATGAACAAAACACTCAACGTAAAAAATACTTTTTTTCTTAATTCTGCAATATAAAAAATATTAATAAAATTCTGTATCAGTACCATGCTTGCTACTCTCCTTTAACGACGTGCGCTGTACCACCAGCCTCCTGAATTGCTTTTAATGCATTTTTACTAAACGCATCTGCATAAACAGTTAATTGTTTGGTCAACTGTCCATTTGCTAAAATTTTTAACTTAAAAGAACTTCTAAAAGCTTGTTGGCTTTTTTTAACCTTTAAAGCTCCTTTTTCAATGAGCAGATCTCTTGTAATTGCATCGCCATTATTAAACAACGAATCAAGAGAAGAAAGATCTATAATTTCCATTGTTTTTTTAAAGTTAGCATTAGTAAAGCCTCGCTTAGGAAGACGTCGATGCAAAGGCATTTGACCGCCTTCAAATCCAACTCTTGGGCTTCCGCCAGAACGGGCTTTCTGGCCTTTATGACCCTTACCACTCGTTTGACCTCTTTTACCACCACGTCCAATATCTTTACGCTTTTTAACTAATGGCTTTAGTTTTTCTAATTGAAACATTATAATGTACTCCCAACCATGTCTTTACCAGCTGTCTTTGCACTAGCCACTTTTTCATTAGCCGGCTCATGCCCAACCATCTCTTTAATCGACTTTTTACCTCTTAAATGTGCTATATGTTTTGCTGAACGTATTTTAGATAATGCGTTTAACGCTGCCTTAGCAACATTTTGTCCATTTGACGATCCAATAGCTTTAGACAATACGTCATCAACCCCTAGCGCATCCATTATAGCTCGAACAGCACCACCAGCTATAATTCCTGTTCCTTTTGAAGCAGGACAAATAATTACCTTACTTGCTCCATGCTTACCTTGCACAGCATAAGAAACTGTATTTTCTCTCAAGGCAACAGCAATCATGCGCTTACGTGCTTTATTAATTGCTTTTCCAATAGCCGAAGCTACGTCCCTGCTTTTCCCTGATGCTATCCCAACCATACCATCTTTGTTACCTGTTACTACAAATGCGGAAAAAGAAAACCGCTTGCCACCTTTAGTAACCTTGGTAACACGTCGAACTTTTACAACGTGATCTACAAAAACATTTTCTTTTTTTTCTACCATTATTTTAAACCTTATTAAATATTATTTAGGTATGCTCTTAATTTTAAAGCTCTAAACTATCTTTACCATCTTTGCAAAGAGCACCTACCAGCATATATCAGAACTTTTACTTTTTTCTAAAGATCTCATCTAAGTTCTGACCTAAAGCTCTAAGCCACCTTCACGAAGAGCATCTGCCAAAGCCTTTACTCTTCCATGATATTTAAATTGTCCACGATCAAAAGCCACGGATACGATGCCTTGGCTTTTTGCTCTTTTAGCAAGTTCAATACCTACTGAATGAGCTTGATCTTTTTTGTTACCTGTTACATCCAATTGAAGAGATGAACAACTGACCAATGTCTGTTGAGAAACATCATCAATAATTTGTGCATACATGTACTTTGAACTTCTAAATACAGAAACTCTGAGACGAGAACTTACACGCTTAATTTTACTCTTTACGCGCAAAGCTCTTCGTTGAGCTCTAACTCTATCTCGTTTTATTATTGCCATGTTCCATCACTTTTTGCTATGTTGTTGCGAGCTAACACTTTTGGCTCAAAAATTGTTACCATTTAGTGTTAAGCTCCCTTAGTCTTACCTGCTTTGCGCAATAATACTTCATTTTCATATTTAATACCGGTCCCTTTGTATGGTTCTGGTTTACGCAATGAACGTATTTTAGTACAAATAAGACCAAGTAATTCTTTATCTATTGACTCAAAACTAAAAATTTGGCCAGTTTTATCTGTAGTAAAACTGACTGATTTAGGTAAATCAAAATCAATTTTATGACTATATCCCAAAGAAAATTCCAGAACATTACCCGTCTGCTTTACCTTATAACCAAGCCCAACAATCTGCATTTTGTATACAAATTTATCTTGCACGCCCTTGATCTTGTTATGCAATAAAGCTCTGTGCAATCCCCAAACTCGATTAACATCACGACCTGTTCTGTTGTTCGTTAATCGCAAGAAATCACCTTCTATGAGAGCATCAATCATATCAGGCAGTTCATAAGAACCAGCCCCATATTGTCCCTTATAATGCAGAGAATGATCTTTTAAATCAACCTGCACTCCTTTAATGTCTATAGGTTTTCTACCAATTTTTGACATTCTATTCCTTTACCAAACAGTACAAAGTAATTCACCACCAACTGTATATTTTTTCGCTTGTTTTTGCGAAATAACACCCTGATTAGTAGTGATAATTGAAATACCCAATTTACCAATTACTGGAGCTATGTTGTCAAAGCCAACATATTTGCGACGACCTGGTCTACTTCTTCGTGTTATTTCATGAATAACAGACTCGCCGCCAACATACTTCAATATTACTTTTAAAAATTTTTTATTATTTTCTTCATATAACTGAAAATCTTTGATAAAACCTTCATCTTTCAAAATGAAAGCAATAGCATTTTTCATTTTTGAATAATAAACAACAACAAAAGGCTTAGCAACCATTGTGCCATTTCTGATGGTTGTTAAAAAATCACTTATCGGATCCATTGACACTTATTATCCTTCCATTTTACTAATTCTATTAATTTTATTTTATAATTTTATTAATTTTATTTTATAATTTTATTAATTTTAAAAATATTATTAACTTTATAAACTAATTTTATAAACTGCGTTAATTTTATTTTATAAACATGCTAAAATTACTCATTTTATACGACAAGCACGTTAAAATAAAAATATAACCTACCAACAACCTACCAGCTTGTTTTCTTTACTCCAGGCAACACGCCTAAAAGAGCATACTTTCTAAAACAGAGACGGCAAATCATAAATAATCCCATATAGGCACGCGCCCTACCGCAGTTTTTACATCTATTATACGCTTGTACTGCAAACTTAGGAGTTTTATTTGATTTTTCTATTAATGCCTTTCTGGCCATACTTACCTCAACTTATGTGTTTATTTACTAAATGGCATGCCAAAACTTTTTAATAATTCAAAAGCATGGCTGTCTTCTTTAGCTGTAGTATGAATACTAACATTCAGACCACGAACTTTTTCGCCAACACTATATTCCAATTCTGGAAATATATCCCAACCCTTAATACCAAGATTATAATTACCTTGACCATCAAACTTTACCGAAACACCCCTAAAGTCACGTATTTTTGGAATAGCTAAATTAATTAATCTATCCAAAAATTCATACATATTCTGATTACGTAAGGTAACCATAACTCCAATAGGCATTCCTTCTCGAAGCTTAAAGCCTGCAATCGATTTACGAGCCTTCGTAATTACTGATTTTTGCCCTGCTATTTTATCAATAGCTTTCACTACGATCTGCATAACCTTATTGCTATCAGTGATGGCATCTTTAACACCAACATTGAGAACAATTTTAGATATCTTCGGAACTTCCATGATATTATCTAGCTGTAACTTCTCGAACAATTCTGTGCGAATTGAACTGGTATATAATTTTTTTAACCGCGCATTTTTCATACTATAGTCCAACCCTAAAACGTTTCTTTACAACGATTACAAATTCGAACATTTTTCTCACTTGCAAGCATTCTTACATTAATTCGACAAGCCTTATTACAAGCACTACAAATTGGCATTACTCTTGATAAAGGTATAAAACTCTCTTTCTCTTTAATACCAGCAACATCACCTTGTTTGCGTGCTTTAAGATGCCTTTTAACAAGCGCAACCCCTTTTACCATAACTTTATCTTTTTTAGGTAAAATTGCAATAACAACGCCTTGCTTCCCTCGATCTTTTCCAACCAAAACACAGACTTTATCATTTCTTTTGACACGTGCTACCATATATAAATCCCCCTATAAAACTTCCGGTGCCAAAGAAGCCAATTTTAAAAATCCTTTTGCACGCAATTCACGAGCAACAGGACCAAACACACGAGTCCCTACCAATTCACCATCTTTAACAATTACCGCTGCATTATCGTCAAAACGAATATAGCTCCCATCTGCACGACGAAATTCTTTACGTGTGCGAACAATAAGAGCCGTAACTACTTCACTTTTTTTTACCGTCCCACCAGGAATAGCAGACTTAACGGTACATCTTATCAAATCGCCTAAATACGCATATCTTTTTCTTGTAGAACCCATAATATGAATACACTGAACCGATTTTGCACCAGAATTATCAGCAACATTTAAATATGATTGTTTTTGAATCATGTCAACCCTAATTGTTAATCTTGCCGATTAGTTACTACACGAACAAGATGCATATATTTACTTTTAGAAACAGGACGTCCTTCGCAAAATTCAACCAAATCATTCATTTTGGCTAAGCCTTGTTCGTCATGCACTTTATAGTTTTTATTTTTTTTACGAATTCTATGAAACATAGGATCCATATACGTAGACGTGGTTTTTACAACAATTGTTTTTTCCATTTTATCAGAAATAACAGTGCCGCTAAAAACACGTTTCTGTTTTTTTTCTTTTTCCATATTTTTTTCTATTTCCATACAATAATTACCCTATCTTCTGGTTCACCAGCTTACTCTATTAACAATTAATTACTAACATAATTACTGTACCCTATTTCTGCACACTATTTTTTTGACACAGCAATGTCAGTATACGAGCAATATTTGCACGTAATTTAGAAAAATGCGAATAATCTTTAAGATGATTTACAGAAGAATTTAATCTTAAATCGAACAACTGTTTACGCATCTGATCAAGTTTTTTTTGTAAATCTGTAACACTTAATAGCATTACTTCTTTTTTAAAAACATCTACTTTCACTATTCAATTCTCCACAGTTAAATACTCAATTACTCGTTATTATCTACTGTACTATTTTCAGCTACCGCTTTATCTACAGCTACTGCTTTACTTACAGCATCACTAGCAACAGGATTACGCTTAACAAACTTAGTTTTCATTGGCAATTTATAAGATACACTATGCAATATTTTTTTTGCCTTTACCTCGTCAACACCAGAAACTTCAACGATAACACGCCCCCGTTTCACCACAGAAACCCATTTTTCTACGTTACCTTTACCTTTACCCATACGAGTTTCAGCAGGTTTTTTGGTAACTGGTTTGTCTGGAAAAACTCTCAAAAAATACTCGCCTTCTTTTTTTAAATGCCGAGATAGTGTTATTCGCGTTGCTTCAATCTGTTGAGCAGAAAGACGCACTGGTTCCACTGCCTGCAAACCATATTCACCAAACGCCACCGTAAGGGCTCCCTTAGAGATACCTCTAATTTTTCCTTTTTGGACTTTTCTATATTTGACTTTTTTGGGCATCAACATGGCTTTATTCTTTCCAATAATTCCAAAAAACTAATTAAACACTCTGATATTCACCTTTATAAATCCAAACCTTAACGCCAATAATACCGTACGTTGTTTGAGCTTCTGCCAAACCATAATCGATATTTGAACGCAATGTATGAAGAGGAACTGATCCCTCACGCAACCACTCTGATCGAGCTATTTCAGCCCCTTGCAATCGACCTGCGCAACAAACCTTAATACCTTTTGCTCCACTTCTAAAAGCAGCCATAGAAGCTTTTTTCATTGCACGCTTATAACTCACCCGTTTGACTAATTGAGCCGCTATATTTTTGGCGACAACGATAGCATCTAATTCAGGCTTTGCTATTTCTTGAACAGATATTTCAACACCCGACTTGTTCAAAATTTTTGCAAGCTTCTTACGTAAATCATCAATACCTTGACCTTTTTTACCAATAATAACACCAGGCCGAGCAGAATGAATAACAATACGTATAACACCACTATCTTTTTCAATTTCTATTTTTGCAATTTCAGCTGATTCGAGCTCTTTTTCTAAAAATTTTCTAATTGCTAAATCTTCGAACAAGAGAGCTCCGTATTTGCCACCTTTAGCAAACCAACGAGCATCCCAATCACGATAAATACCTAATCTAAATCCTATCGGATGAACCTTTTGTCCCACCTTATGCCTCTTTCGTTATTGCTTTTTGCGCTGACTCTAAAACAACACTCATATGACTAATTCGCCGCTTATATTTATTAGAACGACCCATAGCGCCTGGCTTAAAATATTTATACGTTGGGCCCTCATCAACTCGAATATCTTTAATACAAAGATCACCACTACTTATATTTTGTAAATCTTTTGCATTAGCAACTGCTGACTCAACCATTTTTTTAATCGGTTCAGCCCGTTTTAATGCACAAGTAGAAAGCCAGTTTAATGCATACAATGCACTTTTTCCCCGTATAACATCGACTAAAATGCGTAGTTTATAAGGAGAAAAACGAATATATCGGGCTTTTGCCGTAAATTCCATGGTTAAAACCCCATCTCATAAAATAATATTTTTCAAAAACACTAACAAACTACTAATAAACTCAAACTACTAATAAAACTATTAATTATTAACTAACTATTAATTATTAATTAAACAAAACCACTAACTCACCCATCAAACAAAACTATGCAACTAAAATAACAGATGAAATAGTAATTTTTCCTGCCACACAAAAAAAAATTAGTCACCATACGGTAAAAAATTATAACTAAAAATTATAACTAAATAACCTCTTTTATATCATCTTATCTTAATTAATAAAATCTGACAATAGCGCTCTAACAATACTTTTTTATCTGGCAATACTTTCTTACTTCTATTTTACTATTACCCTTTAGCCACAGCTCCTGCTTTTCTTTGACCACTATGCAATTTAAATGTTCTTGATGGTGCAAATTCACCTAAAGCATGTCCCACCATATTTTCAGAGACAAAAACAGGTACAAATTTTTTACCATTATGCACTGCAAATGTCAATCCAACAAAATCAGGCAAGACAAGGCTTCTACGAGACCACGTTTTAATCACTTCTCGTTTTCCGCTATCTTTGATTTTTTGAACCTTTTTCAACAAAAAGGATTCCACATAAGGCCCCTTTTTAGCCGATCTAGTCATGTATTATATCCTTAATTTTTAAAATATTATTAAAACTAAACGCCATAGCCCACAAAACCTTATGGTCTACGACGCTTTAAAATCAATGGATTATTTTTACGCTTATGTCGCGTACGCGTTCCCTTACAACCTTTACCCCAAGGCGTTCTTGGATGCGATCCAGATTTAGAACGACCTTCACCACCACCATGCGGATGATCAACCGGATTCATAGCCATACCACGGACACTTGGTCTAAAACCTAAATGACGTTTTCTTCCCGCTTTACCCCAAGAAATATTTTTAAAATCAGCATTACCCAAAACGCCAATAGAGGCCCAGCAATCACCTAAAACCATTCTCATTTCACCTGATGGCATTTTAAGTGTAACATGGTCATCCATTTTACCCATAACTTGAGCTGATGTACCTGCGCTACGAGCAAATGTTCCACCTGAATTTGGCGAAATTTCAACATTATACACAGAAAAGCCTAGTGGCACACATTTAAGTGGCATAGAATTTCCTACTTTTGCTTCAGCTTTTTCACTTGCTAAAATAGAAGATCCAACACTTACGCCTTCAGGCATCAATACATACTTTTTTGCCCCATTTTCATACACTACTAAATTAATTCGAACATTTCTATTCGGATCATACTCTACACTTACAATTTTACCAGCAATATCGCGCACAGAACGCTTAAAATCAACCAAACGGTACTTTTGCTTTGCACCACCACCACGATGTCTAACCGTAATTCTTCCATATGCATTTCGTCCGCTACAGCGTTTTTTGCCTACAACAAGAAGCTTTTCTGGCTTTTTTTTGGTTATATCGTTTGATTCAAGAAAAGACTGAAATCGCAATGACGCATTCTCTGGTTTTCTTTTTTTAATAGACATAAAAAATTCCCATCAATTTTTAGGCTTGTTTGCCGCTATCAGAATTCACCTGTTTTGTTTCAATGCCTGTTTTGCCAACAGACTCAAACAGATTAAGGGAATGACCTGGTTTTAAGGTTACTATAGCTATTTTAGTTGAAGAACGTTCTGTTATACGTCGCCCAATTTTTCTTCTTTTTCCATCCCGATTCAGACAATTTACTTTGTCAACTTTGATATCAAATAATTTTTCAAGAGCCTGCTTAATAAGCGGCTTATTTGCATCTTGATGTACTTTAAATACTAATTTGTTATGCTTACGGTTTGCCAAAATAGCTTTATCTGAAATTACCGGCCCTTTTATGATATCATAAATAGTTAAATCCATTGTCCGACCATTTCTTTAAAGTGTTCTAAATCTTTTTTCAATACCAATAATGTACCAGCGGTGCTTATATCAGACGCATTCAGCTGATCATTTAACAAAATGCGAACATGCGAAATATTGTTGAATGATGCTCTGTTTAACGTATCTGCCCAAGGTAAAAGAAGGGTAATTTTTTGATTCTCATATCCCAAAGACTTTAAAAATTGCGCTGCCATTGAAGTGCTCGGCTTTGTATTGATACCAGCCCAATCAGCAACAATCACCTTCCCTTTTTCAACAAAACTAATAAAGGATTGCAACATAACTGTTTTTTTAAGTTTTTGCGAAACCCGTAATGTTTTTACACGCGGCTGTGGACCAAAAACCACACCACCACCACGCCACAAAGGAGATCTTGCTGAACCAGCACGTGCTCTACCAGTACCCTTTTGCTTCCAAGGCTTTTTATTTGTTCGATTTACGTCAGATCGTCCTTTGCAACCCACAGTGCCTTGTCGCCCATTTTGCCTAAGAACACGAATCCAGGTAGAAAAACCTGTTATGACTCTCTTTTTTTTAATACCAACTAATCCCACATCAGTTAAGCTAAGAACCTGCGCCTGAGAAGAAGTAGTACCTATTTTTTCTTTTTTACTCATAGATTTCTCTCTTAATTATGATGCTTTACGAAGATATACAAGAGAACCACCTTTACCTGGGATAGATCCCTTTATCAACACAACAGAGTTCGGAGATTCAACTTTTTTAACAATCTTTAATCCCTTCATCACCTGTTGCTTTACGCCCATGTGACCAGGAAGACGTTTTCCCTTGATAACCTTACCCTTACTTCGAGCACCTGACATAGAACCTGGCGCTTTACCCATAGTTGAACCATGACTCGCTCCACCACCAGAAAAACCATGTCGTTTAACAACACCAGCAAAACCATGCCCTTTGGTAATACCAACAGCATCAACTTTAGCGCCAATCATTAAATCAGCCAAAAAATCTAACTTGCTACCAACTACCATAGAAGGCATAGCTTCTTGTATTTTAATTTCTCTTACGAAACTAAAATATTTTTTAGGTTTTTTTACCCAATCGTTTACAAACTTCTTATCCACATAGCGATCTTTTATACAACCAACCTGAAGAGCATCATACCCATCCCGTTGAGCTGTTTTTGATCCCACTACTACCCAAGAATCAAGACTTACTGCAGTAACAGGAACTACTACATTCTCATCAAAAACTTGCGTCATCCCGATTTTTTTTCCCCATACTCCGGCTATCATAATCAGACCTTTAACTTAATTTCAACGTCAACACCATAAGACAAATTTAATTCCATAAGGGTCTTCATAGTCTTTTCAGAAGGAGAAACAATATCTAAAATACGTTTATGAGTAGTAAGCTCAAACTGTTCTCGCGACTTTTTATCAACATGAGGCGACCGTAACACAGTAATACATCGTTTTTGATTAGGTAAAGGAACAGGACCCATTAATTGGGCTCCTGTTCTTTTTGCAGTCAAAACAACAAGCTTGACAGCCTTATCTAATAAACGATGGTCATATGATTTAAGTTTTAAACGAATACGCTGTTTTTTCATTATATGACCTTATCTAATTTACTCAATAATTTCAGTAACAATACCAGAACCAACTGTTCTGCCACCTTCTCGAATAGCAAAACGTAGATCTTTATTCATAGCTATCGTGCCGATCAATGCCACTTCAATTTCAACGTTATCACCAGGCATAACCATTTCTCGACCAGCAGGAAGAGTAACAATACCGGTAACGTCTGTTGTTCTGAAATAAAACTGTGGACGATAACCGCTAAAGAATGGAGAATGTCTTCCACCTTCATCTTTGCTTAAAATATACACTGAACCTTTGAAGCGCTTATGCGGCTTAACCGAACCAGGAGTTGCAACAACCATTCCACGCTCAAGATCTTCTTTTTTAACACCACGTAAAAGAAGCCCAACGTTATCACCAGCCTGAGCATCGTTCATCATTTTACGGAACATTTCCACTCCGGTAACAACAGACTTAATAACTTTATCAAATCCGATAATCTCTACTTCAGCGCCAATAGCAATCTTACCCGTCTCAATTCTTCCCGTTGCAACAGTACCACGACCAGAAATTGAAAACACACCTTCAATAGGCATCAAGAATGGTTTATCTACTTCTCGAGTAGGCTCAGGAATAAATTCATCAACTGCATCCATCAATCTCTGAATTGACGGTTCTCCTAATTCACCCTTATCACCCTCTAAAGCAAGAAGAGCTGAACCTCTAATAACTGGAATTGTATCACCAGGGAAGCCATATTTTTTAAGAAGATCTCTTACTTCTTCTTCAACCATATCAACCATCTCTGAATCATCAACCATGTCAACTTTATTTAAGAACACAACAAGAGATGGTACGTTAACGTTTTTAGCTAACAATATATGTTCTCTTGTTTGTGGCATAGGGCCATCAACCGCAGAAACTACAAGAATCGCACCATCCATCTGAGCAGCACCAGTGATCATATTTTTTACATAGTCAGCATGACCAGGACAATCTATATGAGCATAGTGACGCTTAGTGGTCTCATACTCAATATGAGATGTTGCAATCGTAATACCACGTTCTTTTTCTTCAGGAGCCTTATCAATCTCATCAAACTTTTTCGCTTCTGCCAATCCCTTTGAAGCTAAATACGTTGCAATTGCCGCCGTTAACGTAGTTTTACCATGATCAACGTGACCAATCGTTCCTATATTTACGTGAGGCTTTTTCCTCTCAAAAACACCTTTTGCCATTATGGCCTCCTACAAATTTTATTAAAAAGTACTATTTTTTCCGACTTATACCAATTTTTATTATTTATTATTTTTTTCTACTATAGAATCTAAAACATTTTTAGGCACTTCTCGATAACATTCAAATTCCATTGTATAACTTGCTCGCCCCTTACTCATTGAGCGCACATCGGTCGAATAACCAAACATCTGTCCCAACGGTACTTCAGCGGTAATCACTTGGATGCCTTTTAGAGAATCCATACCCAAAATTCTTCCTCTTCGTGAATTCAAATCACCCATAATATCACCCATACACTCATCTGGCGTATCAACAGACACCTTCATAACCGGCTCAAGTAAAACAGGAGATGCCAATTTCATAGCTGCCTTAAAAGCCATTGAACCCGCTATTTTGAAAGCCATCTCAGATGAATCAACATCATGATACGAACCATCATACAAAGTTACTTTACAATCAACGACTGGATATCCACCTAACACACCAGCATTTAAAGCTTCAGTTACCCCTTTTTGAACTCCAGCAATAAATTCTTTTGGAATAGCGCCACCAACGACTTTGTCTACAAACTCAAACCCAGCGCCACGTTCTTTTGGTTCCATTTTAATCCAAACATGACCATACTGACCGCGACCACCAGATTGACGAATGAACTTACCTTCAGCATCAGCAGACTTTTGAACTGTCTCTTTGTAAGCAACCTGCAATTTGCCTTGACGAACGTCTACTTTATGTTCCCTGCACAGACGGTCGACAACTATCTCTAAGTGCAACTCACCCATACCAGAAATTTCAGTCTGACCCGTCTCTTCATTATAAGAGAATCTAAAAGAAGGATCTTCTTGCATCATTTTTTTTAGAGCTAATCCCATCTTTTCATAATCACCTTTATTTTTTGGCTCAATAGAGGTGGAAATAACCGGAACAGGGATAGTGATAGACTCAAGTACTACATCATTTTTAGTGCTCGCTAATGTATCACCAGTCATAGCATCTTTAATACCAATTACCGCAACAATATCTCCTGCATGAGCCGAGGCAACCTCTTCACGTTTATTCGCATGCATCTTTAGCAGACGGCCAATACGTTCTTTAGCTCCCGTACGAGAATTGAAAACATAAGAACCAGCAAGCAATTCACCTGAATAGATACGAATAAAATTAAGAACCCCCACAAAAGGATCTGTCATAATTTTAAACACAAGCGCATAAAACTGTCCCTTAACATCAGCCTTAATAATAACTTTCTCATCGGTATCGCGAACAAGTCCCTCAACAGCAGGAACATCGAGCGGAGATGGAAGATAGTCAACAACTGCATCAAGAAGCAACTGAACGCCTTTGTTTTTGAACGCTGACCCACAAAAAGTTGGCATAATCTCTTGAGCAAGAACCCCATTTCTTAGGCCGCGCTTAATGTCTTCAAGAGCAATCTCTTCTTCATTTAAAAACTTATCTTGCAAAACATCATCAAAATCAGATGCTGCTTCAATAATTTTAATGCGCAATTCTTCAAGCTGATCATTGTATTCGCTTGGCACATCTGACCAGATAATAGTTTCACCCATATCGCCTTCAAATATCGCCATTTTACGAGTCAATACATCTATAATGCCTTTAAAGTTTTCCGACACTCCAACAGGAATCTGCATAGCCAAAGCGGGTGCTTTTAATTTTTCATTAACATCCGCAATAACTTTAAAGTAGTCAGCGCCGGTACGATCAAGCTTATTAACAAAAATAATACGAGGAACATGATATCGGTTTGCCTGCTTATGAACTGTTTCTGATTGTGGCTGAACACCTTCAACGCCAGCAAAAACCGCAACCATTCCATCTAAAACTCTTAACGAACGCTCAACTTCAATAGTAAAGTCAACGTGACCCGGTGTATCAATAATATTAATATGGTAATTTTTCCAAGAACAAGTTGTTGCAGCTGAAGTAATAGTAATACCACGCTCACGCTCTTGCTCCATCCAATCCATAGTAGCTGCACCTTCATGCACTTCGCCTATTTTATGCGAAATACCTGTATAAAAAAGAACACGCTCAGTAAGCGTCGTCTTTCCTGCATCAATATGCGCGGCTATGCCTATGTTTCTATATTTTTCTAATAAATGTTCACTCATTATATTTCTTTCCTATCGTTATCATGCACGTCGTTACCAGGCATAATGAGAGAAAGCCCTATTCGCTTCTGCCATTCGCTGAACATCAGATCTTTTCTTAACCGCTCCGCCTCTACCTTCAGCCGCATCTAAAAGCTCAAATGCAAGCCGTTGTCCCATAGTTTTATCACCTCGAGAACGAGCAGCATCAAGAAGCCACCGAAGAGCTAATGCTTGACGTCGTTTTGGAATAACTTCAGTAGGGATTTGATAAACGCTACCGCCTACACGCTTAGGCCGAACTTCTACTCGTGGAATGATTTGATCAAATGCTTTGTTAAAAAAATCGAGCGCTTTCGCTTCATCATTTCCCGATTTTTTAACTAACACATCCATAGCATCGTATACGATGCCTTGCGCAATACTTTTTTTTCCATCATGCATTGATGTATTGATTAACTTCTGAAGAAGAGATGATTTGAACCGTGGGTCAACACCGATCTCTCTTGTATATTCTGATTTTTTACGTCTTGGCATATCTCAAATCCTCAATATTATTTCTTTTTGGTTATGTCTTTAGGGCGTTTTGCACCATATAATGAACGAGATTGTCTTCTTTTTTCAACACCAGCTGTATCGAGCGTACCCCGAACAATATGATATTTACAGCCAGGTAAATCTTTCACCCTACCACCACGCACAAGCACCACAGAGTGTTCTTGTAAATTATGACCTTCTCCAGGAATATACGCTGTTACTTCAATACCTGTCGACAACTTGACCCTTGCAACCTTACGCAAAGCTGAGTTAGGTTTTTTTGGTGTAGTAGTGAATACTCTTGTACAAACGCCTCTGGCTTGCGGGGCTCCATTAAGAGCTGAGCTTTTGGACTTAGCTTTTATTTTTTTTCTTCCAAATCGACACAATTGATTGATAGTAGGCATAGCAGTATAGTTCCTAAAATTTTTAAAAAAATATGATATTGTTTATAAGTCACTTAACGATAAATGGTGAAATAATATTCGAAATAGGAGCTTCTTTCAGACTGTCATTTGATTGTCATTTGATTATCATTTGATTGTCATTTGCGAGAAAATAGAGTACTAACTAAAGGTTAGCTTACCCTTTTTGATATTTTTTTCAAGTAAATTTAAATATAGGATTTATACAAATAAACAAATAACAGGAACCAAAGCTGCTTTTTTAAACAAATAAACGATTCTGAGTTTGCAATAAAAACAAAAATATAAACCAAAAAAAATGCCTATAAGTAGAGATAGAATATTTTATTTAGCCACTTCTGTCAAAAATATTTGAGGGCATATCTACTATTTCCATCTACCTAATCCCTCCTACCAGGCAGCCCCCCAGCCTCCTATCAGATACATTATTATATACTTTCGCTAATACCTACTAATGCTATTTCACTAATTTGTCTATAGAGCAGTAGCTGCAACAAAATTAACGACTTTTTAGAATCATTTAGACTTTTGAAGCTATTCATGGTACATTATTTCAAAAAAATAAAAACTTTGCCTAAATTTTATCTAAATCTTAAAGGACATAAAATATCATGTTTAATTATATAGCTACAAACCTATTTTGCCTTTTGCATAATCTTCTATTTATCAGCCTGGGCATACTTGGCATTGGATTCCTTATAGGGTTTCACGAATTAGGACATTTTTTATTCTGTAAGTTATTTCACATAGGAACCCCTTCATTCTCTATAGGCTTTGGCCCTAAGCTTATTTCTAAAAAAATAGGTGACACCGAATTTTCCCTATCTCTACTCCCTCTTGGCGGGTACGTAGAAATTGCAGGAGCAGCTGAAGTTGGACAAGGCGACCAGAAAGAAGCACATTCTACCGATCAAAATTCATTCGCCTCTAAACCGTTTTATCAAAAGCTCCTCGTTATGCTCGGGGGTATATTTTTTAATCTTATGTTTGCCTATACCGTCTTTATAGCTCTTTTTGTAACCGACTTACCCAGATTGGCACAATTATTCCATCTAAACGAACAGCCCATTATTGAACATATTGAAAAAAACTCAGCTGCTGAAATCTATGGTCTGCACGTTGGAGATCGTATCAGAGCGATCGACCAAGTAGAAGTAGGCGACGACGTACTCAAAATTTTGCAATTACTCAGAACTCGTGGCGACCAAAAAACAAATATCACCATAGAACGAGGCTCAGAAATTATAACCCTTACCGTAATTCCTAAAAAAGAAGCAATACCAGTCCCTCAAGCCGCAACACCAAATAAAGAGGCTTGTCCTGATACTCAATCAAAAATAGCACCTAAAGAAGCAAACGAAGCAAACGCTGATACCCAAGCTCCAGCCTCTCCTAAAGAAACAATAGGATCAGACACCCAAGAACCTACAGATAAAATAACCCCCGCACCGATCGCTCAAGAATTTGTAGGCAAACTAGGAGTCAATTTTGCCTTAGTGAAGCATTATTCATTCATAGAAGCGATTAGGCAGGGTATTAAGCTTACCAATATTTATATTAAAGGGACGGGCCTCGCGCTCGTCAACATCATCAGCAGGCGCAATTTTAAAGGCCTTGGTGGCCCTATTGCAATGATATCCCAGACAAGTAAAAGTGCTGAACAAGGCTGTATGGTCTTTTTTATCCTTCTTGCCCTTATCAGTATTAATCTGGCAATATTCAACCTTATCCCTCTTCCTATATTTGATGGGGGACAAATACTTTTTTATTCTATTGAAGCCATTATTGGCCGCCCACTGTCACCTAAAATACGAGAGTATATACATATTGCTACCTGGTTACTCGTACTCTCTCTTATTATTATTTTAAGCATTCGAGACATTAGCCACTTAGCAAGTCCTCATATTGAAACAGTAAAACAATTTTTAGGCTTTAAAAGCTAAATACCAATCCGCCAACTATATCTTAGAGGGGGTAAGGTTCGGGGGTAAAAAATTCTTAGCCTACTATTCTCTATTAAAGCGCAACAAAAAACCCGTACCAAAAGTACGGGTTTTTTATATACAATTTTTGCTAAAACGAGCGCTAGATTGCTCTTGGATTCTGTGCAACATGAGGATGCTCAGAACCAGCGTAAGCTTTCAATTTCTTAAAAATATCTTTATTCAATTTGTTTTTTGGCAACATACGCTTTACCGCAAGTTCAACCAAATGCGTCGGATGCTTAGCCAAAATATCTTTTGCGGTTGCAACTTTATAACCACCACGCCATCCAGTGTAACGATCATAGATCTTATCTTGCATCTTATTACCGGTCAATTTAATCTTATCGGCATTAATAACAATCACATAATCACCACAATCAGTATGCGGCGTATAGTAAGGCTGATTTTTACCTCTTAAAATATCGGCTATACGAGTTGCCATCCGGCCCAGCACTTGTCCTTCTGCATCTATAATACACCACTTAGGAAGACGCGCTTCTTTTGCTAAAAAAAAAGCTCTATTCATGGGAAAACCTTTAACTTTTACTTATTAATAATATCCATAATAATATCGAAAACTAACTTTAATTATATCTTAAGTTAATTGATTTTTGCTTTTAGGTCAAACAAAAAGTAACATTACCTACCCTTACTTTTCCACTATTACTATTACTTTCTATTACTAATATCTAGGCCAAGTAAATAATATTGCCCTCTTTAGAGCTTTGGCGCTATAATTTACTTGGCCCACAGACAGTTAAGCTACTAATTTAGAAGATTCTGTTCTGGCTGATTTAGAAGAAACAGAATGATCCTTGCTCCCCTGCTTTCTTTTTTTCTTGCCACCACAAAACTTAGCGCGTTTACTTTTTATCTCTACAGGCTTTCCAGCATTATACTTATCTATCATGTAAGCTAATTCTTCTTCTAAAAGAACTATCTGAGCATCAACCTTTCTTATATAACAAATCTCCAATTGTCGCATTATTGGAATATCTCCAAATTTTTCTTTCAATCGATCACAGATAATTTTTGCCATACGCAAACCTTCTAAATTCTCATATAATTCATAAATATCATTGCAAATATCCTCTCCAACCTCGAAAGACTTTCCAAAAACTTGTTCACGTATTTTATCTCCATGCTCTAAAGATTCATTTGTCGCTATAGCAAGTGGCAGAAATAAAACAGCTACAGATTCAAAACCTTTAATTGCTTTTTCCATTAACTCATCGGGCAATCTCAACATATCTCTTTCCAACTTACCTGGAACCTCTTTATTTGAAACCCCTGTATCTTCTTTCGACGCTTCATTATTTGGCACTTTATCTTGTAGACTATCATCTATAACTTTAGACAACTTCGCTGATTTTTTGCCCGACCTGCTTGGAGCATTTTTATTTGAAGCTTTTTTGTCATGAGATATAGCAACACAAGAAGATAAAACCAGTAAAACAACAAACAAACGAGAAACAGAAACCATTTTCATAGCCACAATCCTTTTTTTTAAAATTTCATACAATACTCACCTCAATAGTCTTAGCAATAACAAACAACTTGATCAAGATAAAAATTTAATTTCATCCAGCTTTTTCAATTCCTCTTCTTTTTCTGCTTTTTTCTTTTTTTCCCACGTATTTATCTGATCTAATAACTTATGTGTCATTTGACTTCCTCTTTATCCTTCTACTGGTCCTTGTACTCGATCAGCCAAAAAGCGATCAATCCTTGCTCCAAGCTCAAGAACCACTGGATCATCAAAGCCTGGATTCATAGGTGGCAATTGAACATCGACATTGGGAAAAATATTCAGAAAAGTAACAAAACGAATTGCCTTCACAGGATTGCCTCTTAAATCTTTATAAAATGATGTTTTAGACATTACATTCGGATAGCATACAACACAACCTGCTTTTGTCCGGAGAAAACCAGAAGAATTTTTAAAAATAGTAACTGGATGATATTTCACCACTCCCTCCCCGTACTCAGGATGTACAATTTTTCCTTCAGATCCTTGTGAATCCATAGACAACATTTCAGCTGATGCTAACATCAAGAAAGTCAAAACCAATACTTTTTTCATAGAAAGCCCTTCTGTTTATTCATTTGTATAAAATCATAAACGTAACCATTGTTGTAATTTTACCAAAAAAACTCTGTCATCTGTAAACAAACGCCATTATGAAAATAAAACATCAGCAGACCAAAAAACTAAACAAAAAAATAGATACAAACTAGGCGCAAACTTGATACAAAAAAAATGCGCTTTGCCAAAACAAAAACAAAAATCAAAAAAGATCTATACAATGGGGACAAAAATTAGGCACAAAAAAAGGGAGCTCTTTTCAAAGCCCCCCCAATATGCAAATAAACTTATTCTTACTCAGCTTCCACTCTATCTTTTTTTATTAGACGCAACAGGAACACCGTTTACATCTCTTGTACAAATAAATGCTTTAGCAAATGCTCTTTGTTTCTCACGAAGTTCATTTCTTTTTGCAACCATTGTTCTTTTTTGAGCAGCTTTTTGAGCCGCTTTTTGAATAACAACTGCTGGTTGATTCGCTCGATGTCTATCATACACTGCCGAAAGTTGTCTGTTTCTTGTTTCATAATAATCACCAAAATCATTACCTAAAATTCGAACAGATACTCCACACGAAAACCACAAAGCTGGATCTAATACATCAGAAACCCCAGACTCTCCAGTAACACGTTCTAATTCTTTATAATTTTGATATACGTTATAACCATCTTCCGTAGCCTCAAAACTGCCGAATAATCGTAGACTACGACCATAATAACCAGGTATTGATCGCCAATGCTTATGATTGGCAGCCATTATTCGCCCATGACGCTCAGCAACTTTTCTAACGTCCTTTTCATTATCAACAAAAACAGATCCATTACCTTTTGGCGCTATTTTTTCTACGCTATTATTACCATCTGCCGCACAAACCATAGCTGGAACAGCCAAAACTACCATTAAAAAACTTAAACCAAACAACTTGTTCATGAGAACCCCTCTATTTATCAATTTATCAATCAAAAATATTTTCAAACCCCTCAAGCATTCGCTCATCAAAATAGACTCATTCTTATTCTTCTACTACTTTCCCTCCTGCTCTTGTGCAGGTTTTTGAACTGAATGACATTGCACACAATCCAAAAAATCCAACCAATCGTCATTTTTCTCGCTATTATATCGATTATAATGCCTAGACATAAAATCAAGAGATCGAGCATAATCTGTTGGACTATACTGTTTCATTTGCCAATAGCTACCCTTAAGCCTTAATTGTGCTGGTTCTCCGGCTCTTTGTATTACTTTCTCAGCACCAAAAGGACATAGCTCTTTAACCCTAGCCACAAAAGTTGGATCCTTAGCAAGTATATTTACAGACCCCAGCTCATTCTCACAAGCATCCACATATTGTTGAGATGTTGCAGCAACCAAACATTGATCTAAAGCCCTATCAATTGCTCTTTGTGCCTCCGGAGTCGCTCTTTCCTTTTTCGATGTAGCCCTTCCAGAACCAGGTTGGACATAAGAGTAATCACGCGGCTCAAAACACTGTTTAATTGCATAATTAAAATAAGGGACAGCCTTTTCTACATCAACTCTATTCTTTCCCTGAGCAACAAGTGCTTTTTGAGCTTCAAGACCTATACCTACAGCATGGTTAGCTCTGCCCAAAAGAATAGTTTTTTCCAGCAAATAAGCTTGTGCTTCTACCGAACTACATGGTGTGTTTTTAACACCTTCTTTCACCCCTAATTTGGCAACCCCAAGTCCTTCTTTTGTATCTATCAACCTTCCTACAAAAGATAGCCCCTTCACCGCATATGCCAATCCCGCCACAATAACTGCATTATCAGCTTCCACTCGTATTACTATAGCTCCATTATCATCAAACATGCCCTCTTCTCTTCTCTTAAACTTAGGGGGAGGAGTTGCGAAAAATTCTTCCATTTCCCTTTCCACATCATAACAACTTGTCAATGCCTGCCCATATGTAGCCGCTACGGAACTAAGAACCTCGGCAGCCTCATTAGCCGCATTATTATCTGCCGCACAAACCACCGCTGGAACAGCTAAAACTACCATTAAAAAACTTAAACCAAATAACTTGTTCATGAGAACCTCACTATTTATTCATTTATCGATCAAAAACCTTTTGCTTTACTCTCTACTGATACTCTGGAATCTCTCGTTCTTCCAATACATCACGAAAACGTGCTCCAGCGAAATACAGCCTCCAACTCCAATCAATGTGCTCTACTCCGCCTTCGTTAGTTCTGCAATCACGCATATTCTTTTCGTAAGCGTATACTGCTGGTTTTAAATCTCTAAGATAATGATATTTATCTAACAATGGCGATAGCTCTTCTATGGAAAGACGTGCTGCTTCTCGACTAGGAGCAAAATAATCGCATCCTTCATTAAACCAAAACTTCTTTATCACCAAATCCATTATTTTATGGGCATCCTCGCTAACGACGGCCTGTCGATTTCCAAATTTTACTACAGCCTCGCTAAGCTCATCGCATATAGCTCTAACTATAGGTTTCGGCTTTTCTGCTATCGATAAAACCATAGAAAATCCCAATAATAACGACAATAAACTCAATCCAAATAACTTGTTCATGAGAGCCCCACTATTTATTCATTTGTATAAAAACATATAAAATGCTACTACTATAATCTTAACAAAAACTCTCTATTTGTCAATCAACTCTTCGGCCTGCCAATCAAATAGAAAAGGGAGCTCTTTTCAAAGCCCCCCTCAATCATTAGCTCAACAACATAGATTAATTTTTTCATAGCTTCTGATTTGCTACCTTTTATTGATATTCTGGAATCCCTTTTTCTCTCAATTCATCCAATGCCAACCGAATACGCTTTAAAGCGAAATGCGCCTTTATCTCATGTTTAAATCTAGTTCCACATTCGATTTTTCGGTAAATATAACACAAAATTTTGAAATCAAATGCACTGTTCTCAAAATCTCGTACTGCTGGTTTTAAATCCCTAAGATAAGAATATTTCTCTAACAATCTTGGTAGCTCCTCTTTCACACCCAAAATGTCTGTTGGGCTAAGGTAATCATCTATGCTATAATAAGCCTTCTTAATCACTAAGTCTTCTATCCTATCTGCATCGCTATCTACACCTGCTACACAAATCATGCCTGAAGCAACTAACATTACCATTAAAAAACTCAAACTAAATAACTTATTCATGAGAGCCTCTCTATTTATTCATTTGTATAAAACCATATAAAATACTACTCCTACAATCCTGCAAAAATCTCTCTATTTATCAATCAACCTGCCAATCAAACAAAGTAGGGACCTGGTTTTACCCAAATCCCTATTTTAACAAAACTAAAAAAAACAACCTTAATCTACTTTTTGTTCTTTTTTATCTTTTTTGCCTGCTAATTGAGGCAAAGCGACTCTATTGCTAAGATTAGCCCCACCACCATAATTACCTAGAGCTTTAGCAGCTCTATAGTCATCAATTTCAGCTTTTAATTTTTCAATAATCTTAGGATCTGGAGTCGCTACTATATCAAAATAACAACTGCCATCTTCATCTCTCGAGTCAACTAAAGCACTAGGTACAAAACTACCATCAAAAGATCTAATGACCGTTGTAGTAACTATTTTCTCACCAACAAAACATTCACTATAAAAACAAGATATTTCATTCAACCACTCCTTTATTATCCCTTTTTCACCTGCAACCAATACCCCTACGGGCATTAACACCAACAAACTCAAAACAAATAATATACGCATAAAAACACCTTTTTTTAATTACTTTATTTCTTACGCTCTTCTGACTCTGATTGTGCTTCAGCTACTGGTGCTTCGACTACTGCCGCTTGATTTACTGCTGCTTGAGACAAAGAGCGTCTCTATGTGCTTTTGTTTTCTCTCTCACCTTCTCTTTCACCTGACAAACAATAGCAGCATCTAGCTCCGCATCGCGCATTGTTAAGCAATCTGCACTTACAATTGAAGCATGAATATCAATAACATCATCTTCTAATGATAGAATAACTGTTGTAATACGCATTTCCCCACCAATACCATATGGTGCGCTATGGAAACACATAAAATTGTCTGGAATTGGAAGTCGTTGAAATTTACCAAAATTTCCCAAAGAAGGCTCTGCTGCTGCAGCTTGGTTTGCTGCAAAAGCTATAGCTGGAGATAAAACTACTGTTAAAAAACTTAAACCAAACAACTTACCCATGAACTCTCCTGCCCTTATTACTTATTCGTTTTCTTTTTTACCTTCTTCTCGTGCCGATTGCACTCCGCTTACCTGCATTCCACCTACTGGCTGACCAATAGCATCCCTATGCCTCTTTATTTTTTCTGCTATCCTCAAAACAACTGATTCTTTTGGTGTCACAGGTAACTGGGAAACGACAATACAAGAAAATGGCCTATAAACAATCTTTGAAGCGCGAAAATCGATACCACCATCTTCTTCTTGAAAAACTGTTGTGAAAATTTCTTCATTATCGCCACCACGTTCCCATTCAACATGAGAACAGATGAACCTTCTATCCTCTGGCGAAAATTCAGTTTTGCCAAAACCTTCTCGCAAGAACTTTGATCGCAAGAGCTTTGATACAGCATTATCCATGGCTAACATACTAAAAGGCGTGAATGCCAATAAACCTAACAATAACTTCTTATTCATCAATCCCCTTTTGTTTATTCACCAGTGTAAGATCTTATAAAATATCTCTATTTAATGCTCAATATCATCTTGGCTGCTAAAATCGAATGTATCCAGATCATCTGATTCTTGATAATCATCAACAAATAAATCCTCTTGCTCTTCTTCCTCCTGGCTTCGCTCTTTCATAAAAAGCTCAATATCTTCAGCCTGAGTAGGCAATTCTTCACTCAGATTTATTGCTCCCTTTTTGATAACCCAATAGATATCTTTAATCATAATACTGACAGAATCTTTAGGTATCTGTAAACCAAGCGTTAGAACAATAACGTCTCCAGTCCGCAAAGGCCGATTAGTATCAACCATATCATGCAGCTCTAGGCCGATGTGATGCCCAATATCCTGAATAAAATACTGCTCATAATGGTATCGTACAAAAAAAGTTTTTAATAAATGGAAAAGCGATTTGCTAGGAACCTCAGGATTAGAAATCCAATAACCAGACTGTATAAAATCAATAATATATTCTTGCGCTGCAATAAGTACATCGTATACCGTTCGTTGATGCTTACTAAACGTGCCTGATACCGGATATGTACGAGCAAGATTAGCAATATAATAGTTATACATAACACCAATATTAACTGTTACGAGTTGGCCACTAGATAATATATCACCATTTCTTGTATACTCTATAACCTGATCACTCGCTTGACCACTTTTATTTATATCATCTTTACCAACCCCACTCTTACCTCCTTCTATAACCGTTGGACAAGCCATATGTCCACCAGCCATAGTCACCACACCTTCAAGGCCAGCTTGTATATCAAGTTCTGGAATTTGGTCTCCTACTATATGGGCTGCTGCTTCATGAGCTATAGTCGCTACACTTACCGCTCCTTTTATCAATTCAACTTCACTCATATCCTTACTGCTTCTTAAATCAGCAACAAGCGACGTTATATCAGTAAGAACACCCGATACAAAAGGCATCATATCAGATAAACGCATCAAAAAAAGCCGTTGTTCAACACAAGAATGAGAATCGGTTGGTGCTAATGTGTATATATCGCTGCTACTGCCACTATTTACCATTTTTAGTTGCTCTACAAGATTTTTATAAACCGAAAAGTCACAAAAAGGACCAACGTGAGATTCCTGAACAGTATCGCCCAGCCATACGATCGAATCAACACCTAAACGAGTTGCTGATTCTTTAGAGGTATCAATACTATACCCATGACTATACCCATTATGTCCGCTATTTTCATAATTTCCATGAGCACGACTCACCGCATAACGGGGAATATAAAGAGTTGCTTTGCCAGCAGCATCAATCAAAAGAGCTACGCCCGGTTCTTCAATTCCCGTAAAATAGTAGAAAGAACTTTCTTGAACAAAAGATACATTTTCTTTATTAAAGCCACCTATCAATAAAATAGCACCCTCTGCATCAAACGTATCTTTAATGCCTTGTATCAAACTTTTTCTTCGTGATGCATAAACCGATACATGAGGTTTTTTGCCAAATTCAAATAACATACGTATTAACCCCTTATATAAAATTACTTAATTTAAAAGAAATATCTCTTGTTTTTTCGCCCAGCCAAAAAAGTTATTAGCGATTTAATATTAATCTCTCTCAGCTAACAATATTTGACCGTATGAGGTAAGAGCAAGGCCCCCTACTAATTTTAATATTTATTCTATAGACGTCTAAAATGGCCGTCTCTCTGACAACGCTTTATGTACCGTCACCCGATCCATTGCATCCAGAGACGACCCTACCGGCAACCCGCGAGCCAAACATGAAATCTTAACTATCTTATTTTTTAATTTAGTTGCTATAAAAGCTGCCGTCGCTTCCCCTTCTGGCGTCTGATTAGTCGCAAAAACTATCTCCACGATAGCCCCTAATTCAACGCGACTTACCAACTCTTTAATGGTTAAGTTTTCCGGACCAACTCCTTCTAGAGGAGAAATAACCCCTCCTAACACATGATACACACCACTATACCCTTTTGTTTTTTCTATCGACAATAGCTCCTGCCATGTTTCTACCACACAAACAAGGGACTGATCTCTTGTTTTCGAAGAACAGAATATACAACCAATCTGATTCTCTTTCCAAGCAAAACATTGAGCGCAGAGCGCTATGTTCTTATTTACTTCACGTAAAATAGTAATGAGCTGTTCTACCTGATCCGATTTAAGTCGTAAAAAATACTCAGCAACATGATAGACATTTTTAGTCGCCAAGTAAGGTACTTTTTGCAACTGCTGCAATAGACGCGTTAGTGTAGGAATATCTTTAAACATATAATCCTAAATATAGGCCAAACAAGTTAGCTAACAATCAAATACTATTCAAAATTTTGATATACACTAAACCATTCTAAAGGAGCGAACAAATGCTGTCTGCAATACCCCTAACAAAGTGCTTGTCGCTATATAAAGAGCCAAGCCTGCCGAAAGGTTCGAGGTAAACCAACCCATAACAAGTGCCATAATGACCATCTGTACTCGTTGTTCAGCTTCAAAAGTAAATGCTTGTGCGAGCATACCTATCATAACGAAAATAGGAAAGATAAAATACGGATCTACCGCAGAAAGATCGCTAATCCACAGAAACGGCGCTTGATATAATTCTATAGCACTATTGAGCACCGCGTTAAGAGCGAAAAAGGTCGGAACCCTAAATAAAAGTACCGGCAAACAACCACCCAGACCAGGAATACCATTTTTTTGAATCAACAGTGTTCGTTCACGATTTAATCCTTCTGGATCATTCTTATATCGTTGTTGCAAGTATGCCATTTTTTTCTGAAATTCTTTCTGTTTTTTACCACTTCTTTCTCCTTGCAACGTAAACGGAGTCATTAAAAGTTGCATGAGCATAATAAGAGCGATAATAGCCCATCCATAATTACCCGTATATCCATAAAGCCACTGTAGAGAATATAACAAAAATTTAGAGAGGGGGGCCAAAATACCGGAATAACCAAGTGTTTTTTCTAGTCGGCTGTCAACAGCAGCCAACATACCTATCTCTTTAGGTCCAAAATAGAATGAAAGTTCACACGAATAGGGAGCAGTTATAGACGGACCTTCTAACAAAGAAAAAAGAGTGTGATTGCCATTTGTAGTATAATAAGCTCGTTGAACAAACTGTTGTCCCAATTGATCTTTGTCTTCAATCAATGCATGAACAAAATATGTATCTTGTGAACCGAAAAGTGCCGGTTTATAAAAACCACGCTGCATATCTACTTTATCACGTACCGTATTTTTAAAAACACCGTTTTGGTCAATAACCACAGAAGATAGAACATCTTTCGTTCCAAGCGCTGGAATAAATGGACATGAAAAAATGATACGGGGTTCTATGCTTTTATAAGCACCTATAGCACCACCTACAAAACCACTTACCCTATCAGCTATGCTACTAGGCATGCTATTGGCTATATTACCAGCTATATTACTGATTATACTATCACGAGCCATCTGTTTTGGCTTAATATCTAACTTAAGATTAATTTTAGCAATATGGTTATACACGATAAACGTCTTGCGAATTTCTACCGCATCTGTCTCTGCTTTATAGACCAATTCGTAGCTATCTATATTATTATCTATACTATTACCTGCGCTATTATCTATATGAGCAGATCGTTTTTCCACTTTTTCTAATGTATAATAATACGGAGTCTTTTCAGCCAATCCGACCAAGAAACATCGTTTTTCCTGCTCTGTAGATACCGGCGGAAAAATAACCGGAATCTCTTGCATATGGCCTGAAACTAACCGCTTAAACACCAAGCTATCAAGACTCGCCCCATTGGTAGAAAATGCTAATTGTGCCCAATCAGTCTCTATTGCAGATACAATCTCTTGCGACGTACGCTTAGCATCTATAAAATCTATTTCTGTATTTAACGGTTTGATGATCTGTTTATTGGTAGGAGCAATAAAATCTGCTATCATACTTGTGTCACCAGCGCTGTTCCCCTTCCACCAATATCCCCCTAGCTGAATAAGCAAGAAAAAAAAGACACCAAAAAGAAAAATAGTCGATATATTCTGTAATTTTTTAATCATAAACACGGGTCCTTAAAAATAGATATAAATGCTGGGGTAAATAGAGACTATAATATAAATCTTGAATCACGTTATTATTACAAATAATATCATAAAATAAGAGCCCACGCTAGCGCGAAAAGAAATCTAATGGTATTTTGTAAGATAGTGCTTTATAAAAAAAAATTGTTTTTAAAAAAGGAGATATAATGAGAATGCAAAAAAAAAAATTCCGCATAGGGGAATGCGCTAAACATCTTAATATAGAACGGTTCGTAATTCGTTTTTGGGAAAAAGAGTTCAATCTTAAAACAGATCGCTCTTCCGGCGGACAACGGTTTTATAGTGACGAAGACGTAGCCCTTTTTGAAGAAATAAAAAAATTATTGTATCAAAAAGGTTTTACGATTGCTGGCGCAAAACAGCACATATCACAAAACAGATCTCTTGCAGGCACCGATTTTAAGCAAAAAACAGAAACATATTCTTCTGCACAGAAACAGACAAAAGAGACAGAACAAGCCCTGCTAGAAAAAAATAAAAAATTAACTATAGAAAAAGAGGAATTAAAAAATCAATTGCTACAGCTCAATAGACAGCTGCACAAATTACAAAATTTATTATAGCCTTAGTACGTTAATTAGAAAAATTAGTAGAAAAATTAGTAGAAAAATTAATTGTTAGAAAAAACTAAACATGTTACCATAAAAATAACTTTATTTTATAATTTTTATGAGATTTTTATAAGCCTATATAGCTGAGATTAGTAGTTTATGTATAATAAAAAAACACACATACACTTTATTGGTATTGGGGGCATAGGAATGAGTGGCATTGCCACTATTCTCAAACATCAGGGTTATACTATCTCTGGTTGCGATTCCGACATGCACCAACAAAGTATTATCAACTTACAAAATATAGGGTGTTCAGTTTTTCAGGGTAATAATACATCGTTCTGCACCGATCCTCATATTAATGTAATAGTCTATTCTTCTATTATCAAACCAGACAACATAGAAATTATTAATGCTCAAAAAAAAGGCATCGCAACAATACCACGCGCAATTATGCTAGCCGAACTTATGCGAACAAAATATAGCATCGCAATTGCTGGTGCTCATGGAAAAACAACAACAACCTCTCTGCTTTCTCATATTTTAATAGAAGCTGGCGTTGATCCGACAGTCATTATTGGTGGTCACTTAAAAACATTATCAACTAGTGCTCGATTTGGGTTAAGCGATTTTCTCGTTGCAGAAGCAGATGAATCTGACAGGTCTCTCTTATTTTTACATCCTACACTTGCCATTGTCACCAATATCGATCTTGAACATTTAGAAACATATCGAGATTTAGATGATATAAAACAGACTTTTCAACAATTTTTAAGCTCACTCCCCTTTTATGGCAAAGCATTTGTCTGCGCTGACGATCCACATATTTCTTCGCTCCCCGCAATTCCTCATATTACGACTATACGATACGGCTTTAATCCACAAAACGATATTTTTGCCACTGATATCATAAGTAAAAATAACTGTTCGCAGTTTACGCTTCATAGTAAACTGTCTGCCCACAGCACACTCTCCAAGAATACCAAATTTTTTGACCACAACGAACTCTCTGTCCATAAAGAACTCGGTGACCCTAGCGCATTATCTGATCAGAGCAAACTATCTAACACAACTACTCAACTAGGTACCATTACTCTCAATATGCCGGGTAATCACAATATTTTAAATGCACTTGGAGCTATTGCCGTTGCATTAGATTTAGACGTACCATTAAGTTCAATTACCAAAGCCTTAGCCAATTTTCAGGGAGTTGATCAGCGGTTTACCTGTCGCGGAATATTTAAAGGGGCAACTATAGTCGATGATTATGGACATCATCCGAAAGAAATAGAAGTAACTTTGGCAATTGCTCGTCAATACACAGACCAAAAGTTTTCTAGCAAACAAAAACTTACTACTGAACAAGAATTCTTTACGACAGAAGATCTCTTTACTTCAAAAGATCTCTCCGCCAAGCAAGAATTTCTTACTCAGCAAAAACTTTCTGTAGTTTTTCAACCACACCGATTTACAAGAACCTATCACTTATGGGACTACTTTATTAAAGTTTTTCTAGAAAGTTCTATTGACAATCTTATTATCACTGATATTTTTCCTGCCAGCGAACTACCCATGGAAAACATCAACAGTAAGCGATTTGCAGAAGCTCTACAAGCTTTAAATCCCTCTTTTTCTGTTACCTATATCCCTTATGAGAATAATATGCATACTCTGGAAACGCATATCCGCGACACAGCTGATCAGTACGACACCATACTCTTTCTCGGCGCTGGAAAAATAAATAAGCTCTCACAAAAATTAGTATCCTAGATTTTGGCTAACACCAAAAACGAGCATTTTTCCCTTTTTTAATTTTTCTTTTTTGTCATTTTATACCAATTTCAGTTAATCACCATGAATAAAGTTAATTTGCTATACCCGCCTCCGGCGGGTATAGCTATTATATTTTTCGTTCTTATTTAGTGAAACTGGTATTACTTATTTTTTCCCTAAATCCCTTCCCCCTCTCTGGGCCGCTATCCAGCCCTTCTTCACTTTAATCTTAAACTTAACTTAATACATTAACAAAATGGCTAAAATCATTGATTTTACGTCTTTTTTATTGCTATTCTCAACAATAGAGAAGTAGTTAAACGCAGCACCATAAATAGGGGAACAAATAACAAAACAGGAACTAAATATAAGTACAAATCAGATACTAAATGGAGGTTATAATGGAAAAAAAGACACTATTGCTTATTGCTGTATTATGTATAGGTAGTTTTCTAAGCATGGATACACACGCTTGGCGCGGCTATTATCGTTATGGCAGACCTGTTAGATATGGATATGGGCCTGGCTATTATGGACCAAGTCGCGGCCTATTAGCTGCTGATACAGCACTAACAGGTACCGCCTTAATTGCCGGTGCAGCTGCCGGTGCTGGAGCAGCCAGATCAGAAAGACGTCTACGAAGAGAAGAAAGAAGAGAAGAAAGTACTCTTGCAAGAGAAAATGATGCACTTAGACGAGAAAATGACGCACTCAGAAAACAAATTACACAACTAGAAAAAGAAAACGATTCGCTCAGAAGAAAGCTTGCTAAGCATGATAAAAAATACACACGTAAACACTCACGACCTCTTCCGCCAGAAGAAATGGTAGAAGAAGTAGAAGAAGCTTAAATAGATCTAACTAAAAAATAAAATAACGTATCTATTAATTATAATGGAGGCTCTTATGAAAAAAAAAATAACATTATTTATTGCAATAACATGTATCGGTGGTTGTTTAAGTATGGATACACACGCTCGTTTACTTGGAAAAGATCGTGGTAAGTATGATTATGAAAAAACAACAACAGAAGAATACTCATCACAACCGGGCGGCATATTTAGCCCAGAAAGCCAAACTGATCGCGAAATAAAAGCAAACGAAGAAAGAGTGAAACAATTACAAGAAAAAGAAAGAGAATTACAAGAAAAAGAACGAGACTTAGCGCATGAAAGACGAAAAGCAGCTCGTCAAGAAAAACGGGTCGAGCAAGACACCAGAAAACTCAGAGAACGTAGAAACTAATTAGATAATTAAGCTGATCTAGATAAAAAATAAAAATTTAGACAGTTTTATGCTACTAAGATTACCAAATATGAGGCGGCGTTCAGCCGCCTCGTATCATACAGTCTTTCTATTTTTGTTCATGTTATTTAACGCGTTATATTTATACGCAAAAAATAGAATTTTGGACAAAAAAGGTTATAAGTATAAAAAAATGGGGGTTATAATGGAAAAAAAGACAAAAAAAACAGTGCTACTTATTGCGATAGCTTGTATAACTAGTTTTTTAAACATGGATACACATACTCGTCGACATCATCATGTCATCGTCCGAGATAGACTTGTTCGTGATAGGCCTGTTAGATATCGAAATTCAAGATATGGATGGATATCAAGACATGGGCATTGGATTCCAAGACATGGATATAGTAGACGTTGGGACTTAAAACGTGGACATAGGCATTATCGGGGCTTAAGACACAGATATGTGCAACCCATCTTATAGGGTAATAGATATTAGTTTTTTAACCGACAGGCTCTAGTTTGCCCCATACTGATATCAGACTCCCACCGGCTATGAAGCAAACAAATAGAATAAAAAAGTGAAGTATAAAAAAATTACTCGATAAAATATTCTATCTATATATAAAAAAGAAAGGACAACTATGAACAAAAAAACAACATTACTTATGATCATAATAGGCATCTATAATTTTTCAACTATCAACGCTGCATACTCTTCTACGCCGCGTCGGCTGGGTTTTTTTGAAAGCTTCGCAAGAACACAGAAACGATACGAAGAAGATTATCCATATAGAGCAGCTGATCAAGCGCTTTCATGGTTTCAATCCTCACTTCAACAACAAAAAATAACTCAGGAAAAGGCCCGTCAAAAAGTTAAAGAAGCTGAAATAGCAAAGCAAAAAGCTGAACAAGCACAAAAAGCAGCACAAGAAGTTCTTCTGGCGGAGAAAGAAGCAAAGCAAAAAGCTGAACAAGCTGATCAAAAGGCGGAAATAGCTATTCAAGAAGCAGAAATAGCTGTTCAAGAAGTGAAAGAAGCAGAAAAGGCTGTCGGGAAAAAAACTGAAATAGAAAAACCAATATTGGTACAAGCTAGCCCAACTGACACAAATTAAACACGCATAATAAAAAAATATAGCTAAAAAATTTAATTACGCGAAGAAAAAACAACAACAAAAACACCAAACCTATACGGCCGAATACTTATTGCTGATTTTTTATCAGGCTTAACAAAATGGAGTAAAACCTCGCCACCAGCATTAAACTGCCCCATATACTGCCAGCCAAAACGCTCCATCTGCGCAAGATAAAAGTCGACCATATAAGCAATGCTGTTTTTACTTTTGAAAGACAAACTAGTATCGACATTATTACCGTTTTTACCAACACCGTTATTAGCAGGAAAAGAGACTAACTCTGATATCCCTAGAGGAATAGGAATATCAACAAAGTCTGAATTTACTTTATGCATTAAAATAAGAGAAGTGGCATGCTGTTTAGACATGCCACTTTTTACAATTTCTTCTTCTTGCTCATTAAACGGTGACCGCAAAACTGAACGTTCTGACTTTATTTTATTTTTATTATTTTTGCTACAGCTCATTAATAAACAACAAACCAAAATAAAAAAATAAAAACAAGTACCGTTTTTAGCCATAAAAAAAATTCTTTTAAATTAAGCTTACTTTATCAAATTATTTATTCACAAATCAGCTATTCGTAAATTAGCTACTTGCCCGAGCGCTCACTTTAGAAGAACTCACTTTTTTCCGCTCTTTAATACGAGCAGCTTTACCAACTCTATCGCGTACATAGAATAATTTTGCACGACGAACATCGCCTTTTTTAACTATGGAAATAGAGTCAACAAGAGGTGAATATATTGGCAAAATACGTTCAACGGCAACACCTTGTGCGCCAATTTTACGTACAGTAAAAGTACTAGAAGCGCCGTGATTATGACGAGCAATAACATCACCCTCAAAACTCTGTAACCGTTCCTTAATACCTTCTTTTTCTTTTGCGCTAAAGCTTTTTTCCATCTCTTTAGTCAATTCTTCTGGAGTAATTGACTTACCATTTTTTTTGAAGAATATTTTTTTAATCTTATTGATCTTTTCTTGCAATTCTCCTGAAATTTCAAGAATTCTTAATGAAACAGCTACACAATCCCCTATTTCAAAGGCAGGAAATGCACGTTCATACATACCAATATCTCTAATCGTCTCTTTAGTCCACTTCTTTGCTTTCATGCGCATTTCCTTATAAAAATCTTTATTTAATTTTTGAGTAAAGCTGTCTCAATATATGTCTTATAATAACGTAAAAAAGCACCTATGCCAAGCACTATTTTTTAAGCAAACAATTACTATCTCCCCCTGACCTTCACCAAAAAATTTAGTACAAAAAATTTAGTGCAAAAAAACTTTTTAACCAATCTCTTTATTATTAATCCCCAACCAGCGATCAAGCACTATAGCAGCTGCAGACCTAACTGAAAGATGATTGAACTGAGTAAACCCTTCTATCGGCACCAACTGAAAATCAGATTTTTTTAGAAACGAACCTTGCAATCCTTTTCCGGTACCAAAAACCAATAAAACCGGCCTACCCGATTCCCATACACGATGTTGATCATAAAAAGTAACAAAAGAAGCATGGTCTTGGCCCTGAGATGCCGATGTCACTACAACTAAAGGCTCAACGCCCTCTTTCTCTTTGATAGCGGCAATAACCTGTTCAATAGTATCTTGCACCACCACCAACGAAATAGCTTTATGCCGATTTTTATTATACGCAATGCCATGGTCAGAACACCAAAAATTCAATAGTTTACGTACAATTTTTTGTTGATCGCAAAGAGGTGTAACAATAAAATACCCTGCTATCCCGTACGTAGCACAAGAACGAGCTATATCATGAATATCTATAGAGGTAACTGACGTCGCCCCTACACCTTGATCAGGACCGATTAACACATCCCCATGAACAAGAGCAACATAGTGAGGTGGAATATAGGATGCGGCAATTTCGCGTTCTTTGAGAGTTATCATGTGCGAACGAACCCATGAAAAATGTTTTTTTACACTTATACAAGCCGCCTGCTGCTTACGCCACAGCGCAATTGCTCCATGATTCCCAGACCGAACAATATCAGGCACTTCTCGTTCTTTCCAACTAACCGGTTCTGTGTATTCTGGATGATCAATAAAAGGACCAGTAAAAGAATCTTGGCCAACAGACTCCTGGTTGCCCACCACACCCGGTATCAACCGCAAAAAACCTTCAAGCAACATCATTGCGGGAATATCACCACCCATCAGAACGAAATCACCTACAGAAACAACCATATCGGCATATTCCTGTTCAACCCTTGTATCCATACCTTCATAACGAGCTGGTAATAACATCAGATGACCGGCTTGTTCTGCCTGTAATGCTATTTTCTTTAAAAGCCGCTGATCTAACAACTCTCCTTGCGGTGAAAAGAAAATCTTAAACGAACGCCCATATTTTTTCTCTTGCTGGTCAACTGCTTGCTGTACAACTTCAGGACGAATAAGCATTCCTGCTCCTGGACCAAACGTTGGTGCATCAATACGCTTTTTCGGCGGAACCAAAGAAAAAAAAGAACAAACATCAAGAGAAATTAATTGTTGCTCTTGGGCTCGTTTAATAAGACTTACTTGAGTAAAAGAAGAATACAGTTCAGGAAACACCGTAAAAATTGATATATGCATACAATAAAAAACCAACCTATCTAAACGCTTTAATGCTAAAAAAACACAAAAGCTATTATTAATCTGCTACCCGGACAGAAATTTTTTCTTTTGAAGAAACCATGGTATCAACTAAAGTCCGTATAGCCCTAATTGTCTGTCCTCTTTTGCCGATAAGACGCCCTCTATCGCGTGAATTAACCCTAATCTCAATAGCGCTTACTTCATCAACATTGTCTTGGTCATGAACTACAGACACAACAACAGATTCCGGATCATTAACTAATTGAGTCACCAGATGTTCAACAAACTCTCTGAGCATAGAAACACCTTTTCTATTCTATTTTCAAAAACAAACACATTCTGTTTTTCGACAGAAACTGTATTCTATTTTTGAATTCTATTATGCGTATATTCTATTTTTCGCCAGCAACTGTTTTTTCTGTAGCTGATTTTTTTTCTGCTACAGGCTTAACTGCTGATCTTGCTGCGCTCTTTTTTACGTTACTATCTTGCTGTGTAACACCATTTTCTTGAGCACTTTTCAAAGCACGCTTATATACGCGATACACTTTTTTTGCTGAATCAGAAGGAATAGCCCCTTTAGATACCCAATCTTTATACAATTCTTCTCTAAAAACAACTACTTTGCCTTTAAGGCTATCATAGGTGCCAATATCAGATAAAAATGCACCATCTCGCTTACTTCGCGAATCAATAGCAACAAGACTATAAAAAGGTGTCTTTTTTCTACCAATTCGAGAAAGTCTAATTCTAACTGCCATACGCATAATCCTTTATAAAAAACAATAATATTATTTAAACAATCGCTTGAGTGGGCCTGATTTCTTTAATAGTTTAACATATTGTCGCGTTTGTTCAAATCGATCAATAAGAAAATCTACATCTGGTACCCGCACCCCTGCCCCTAAGGCTATTCTCTTTTTTCGTGAATCATTCAAAATCGCTGGCTCAAGTCGCTCTTTAAGCGTCATTGAATTAATAATAGACCTAAATCTTTTCAGATCTCCTTCTCCCTTATGCAGATCTTCTTGAGACAAACGCATATCCCCCATGCCAGGCATATACTTCATAATTGAAGTCAATGAGCCAATCTTATTCATCATGTCCATCTGTTGAGCAAAATCATTCAATGTTATATTGCCCGACAGCAAAGCATTTTCCATCCGATCTTGCTCCGATGCTTTAACCTTATCTTCAACTCTTTCAAAAAGTGTCTGCAAATCACCCATACCCAAAATACGACCAACCGCCCGCTCAGGATAAAATTGTTCAAGATTATCAATCTTTTCACCTACCCCTACAAAAGCAATCGGTTTTTTCAATGAATAACGGAATGAAAATGCTGCTCCACCGCGCGTATCGCTATCCATTTTGGTTAAAATAGCAAAACTAAATCCAACAGCATCATCAAAAGACTGTGCAACTTTTAATGACTCTTGGCCTGTCATTGAATCTAAAACCAATACTTTATAACGAGGAGTCATGAGAGCGTCAATATTCTTTAATTCTTGCATCATCTGGCTATCAATATGCAAACGGCCTGCTGTATCGAGCAACAACAACTCGTAACCCTTATTTTTATATTCAGCATATATTTCTCGGGCAGCTTCTACCGGATTAGTACTTTTAGCACGATAAAAAGATACATTCATTTTTTTGGTAAGCTGCTCTAACTGATCTATTGCTGCTGGACGATAAAAATCAACCGAAGCGATTAAAATTGAACGTTTTTTGCCTCGCTTTTCTGCTTGACTCTGAACGTAATGGGCTAATTTTGCAATGGTAGTTGTTTTTCCCGATCCTTGCAGACCCAATACCATCACAACAGAGGGTATCTGAAAAGAGAAGGCTACGCCACTTTTTCCACCAAAAAATGACAACAACATATCATGAACAACTTGTATTACCCGATCGCCTGGCTTTAAAGAAGCAATAACTTTTTTACCAACTATTTCTTTTTTAACCGAATCAATAAAAGCTTCCACTACACTATAGGGTACGTCAGCTTCTATCAGAGCTGAATGGACTTGCTCAAGAGTCTCTTTAATATCTGTTTCTGAAATTTTTGTGTTTTGCGAAAAAGATGAAAAAACTGACGATATTTTCTGAGATAAAAAATCAAACATATACTCTATTTCCCAAATTTTACTATTTTTCAGACTCTGCTATTTCTCAAATCTTACTTATTATCAAATTTTATTTTCTTATTTTTAAATACCAGACTTTATTCTATTTTGGCACCATCAGTAATCTGTTCAATTTTTCTATCTAAAGATTCCTGCTCACTTTTAATTATAGCATTAAGCTCTACAATTAAAACTTTTTCTTTTTCCAAGCGCTCTATCATTGCCAACAACGGCTCAATATCTTCTTGCTGTATTTCGAAATTTTTACTTTTATTCTCTATAGCACATAATAGATCATATGCTTTGACGGAGCTATTTATCATATATGCATAAAGCTGTAGTCGTAAGTGTTCGTCCACCAATCGAATAGACTCAATATAATCTTTTACTTCTTTTTGTGAATCTGGATAAACTGCTTGACTCTTCTCTACTAATATTTTTAGAAAAATAAGCCCTTTATAAATCTGCAAGTTATAGTTAGTAATAACTTTTTTTGCCTGTTCAATCACTGCTGTCACTGATTCCTGATCTAATGGTTGTTCTGGTTTAAAACAGATTGGTAGTTGCTGATCCACTATAGCCAAATCAGACTGCTTAGCGCCCTCTGTTTGCGCTGCTTGCATATAATTACTCGTTACGCTGCTTCCAACCATACCACCAAGTACTAAAGCAACTGCAAATCTATATATCACGGAAACCCCTTTGCTTGTGTCTATTTTTTATAATAATTTCTAATATCATGCTTGATCTTTTTTATGCACGCTCTATATATTAATAATAATAGCGCCATAGCAACAAATCGTAAAGTTAAAACTTACAGCGCATTCTTTTGTCTCTATTTGGTCCATCACAAGCCTCTTGACCTACTCACAAGCCCCAGCTTGGCGCAACAATCGTATAATTGCATCATTACCATGTATAGCTGCCAACATTAAGGCTGTATTTCCATTTTCGCTTTGCTTATCTACATCAGTACCAGCCTCAAGCAATAATTTTACTGTATCTGTATGGCCACCTTGAGCTGCCCACATTAAAGCCGTACGCCCTTTATTGTCTTGCGCATTTACATCTGCCCCGGCTTCAAGCAATAAACGAACAAGTGCATCATTTTTATGCATAACTTCAAGTAATAAATGATTAATTTCATCATTTTGATACATAACTAATAAATTAGCTATACCAAATTTCGCTGCCTTAATTAAAGCGGTTACTCCATATTTGTCCTGCGTATTTACGTCCGCTCCAGCTTCAAGCAACAACCGGGTAACAACTGCACTGCCTGAATACATTAAAACTGTATTCCCATTTTTATCCTGGATATTTACATCAGCCCCAGCTTTAAGCAGTAAACGAACAAGCTCATCGCTTTGATGCCTAGCTGCATTCATTAAAGCCGTCATTCCATATCCATCCTGCATATTTACATCTACTCCTGCTTTAAGCAATAGACCTATAATTACCCTATTGCCAGAAGAATTAGCTGCAGAAATTAAAGCTTTCTGGCCATCTTTATTCTGGATATTCACATCTGCCCCTGCTTTCAACAATAATTGGACAACGTCACTGTTGCCAAATCTAATTGCATGCACTAAAGCAGTTACTCCTTTTTCATCCTGTATGTTCACATCAGCTCCTGCTTCAATTAATAAACGGGCAACTGTTACGCTGCCTGCATACATTAAAGCCGTCTCTCCACTACTGGCTCGCATATTTACATCTGCTCCAGCCTTAATCAATAAGCGTACAATTTCATCGTAGCCACAACTAGCTGCCCACATTAAAGCTGTATACCCATCTTCATCCAAAACATTAACATCAGTACCTAATTTAATTGAAGCTCTCACAAGCCTCGAAATCCCATTTTTAACGGCAAACAACAAAGCTCGATCTAGCTTTGGTAAATCTTTTTTAAGAACAGAATTTACTGACTTTGCATTTTTGCCAAAATCTTTTGCAGGAATGATCGTAGCTTCAGAAGCTACAACTTCTCGGAAAGCTGCCAAGCCGCTAGCGCCTACTAATATTAAACTCAAACCAAGGACAAAAAATTGTACCAATTTTTGCATAAAGTCCCCACTTTGCCCGAAAATTATACAAAAAAAACTAAAATAATATATTAAAGTATACCATTCCTTCACAACAAAAGACAATTATAATCCCATCTGCAACTCTTTACGCCTGCAGAAAAAAAACTTCCAAAAAGATATATAGCTAAGCGCTCTAAAAAATCCCCAATTGAGGCCGGGCCTCAATTCTCTCGCAAACATTATTGATTGCTTAGGGCTATTTATCTAAAGTTTTACTATAGACAATAAGAATGGGTGGGTTTATGAAATCTAATTCATAGCCCACCCACAAAATAGTCATACTTGCTATTACAACTCTCTGTAAAGCTCTATCTACTTTGTAATAAACGTATTATTGCTCTATTCTCTACTTGATAAAAACCATATTTTGCTCGTAATTCTGCTCTTTCTTTTGCCTTTTCTTTTGCTATATCAAGCGCAGTCATGCCCATATGATTTCGTAAAGATACATCTGCTCCAGCCTCAAGCAACAATTTTATTATACCTATATCACTGTCGCCACCCTCAGCTGCATGCATTAAAGCGGTACGACCTTCTGCGTCTTTCGCATTAACATCTGCACCACGAGCAAGCAATAGTTCAATAGTTTCAATAGTATCCCAACTACCGCTTAGCACTGCATCCATGAGAGCCGATAATTTTCTACTAGGATCTTGAAAATTCACATTAGCACCAGCGTTAAGCAGCAAATTAATTAATTCTATATTGCCAACTTGAGCCGCAAACATTAAAGCATTGCGTCCCGTAGGGGTTTCTGCATTCATGCCAGCACCAGCATCAAGCAATAATTGTACGATTTCACTATGCCCATGAGAAACTGCCACTATTAAAGCTGTATAACCACCTTCCCACTCATTTTTCTGATTCACATCAGCCCCTGCATTAATCAGCTGCTTAATAGTTTTTATATATTTATCCTTATATTTATCCTGAACACGTTTAGACGACCTAGTAAATTTTTGAGCTATAACCGAGGGAACCACCACAAATCCAGTGGGCAAATCACCAGCTAAACTGGCTAACATTAAAGCCGAATAACCATTTTTATCCTGTTTACTTACATCAGCTCCCATGTTAAGCAAAATGCTTACAAGCCATGAATAACCATTCTTAGAAGCCCATAATAAAGCTTGGTCTCTCTTTGTAACAGCGATATTGTCTGGCTGTGCTGCTATACTAGCTCCAAAAAACAGACAAAAACTCAAAATAAACGTTATTAAAAAAAATCTCATATAATCTCCATTTAACCGTAAAATTATATACATAAAAAATTAAAACATTATATTAAAAATATACCATAACAATACAAAAAAACGCAATAATAATCATGCCTGCAATTGTTTTAACACAAACATAAAAACAGCCCCATACCCATTTATAATTGTTCGTGACCATAAAAAAACCTATAAAAACAAAATCTGCAAAAAATATCGGCGATAAAAAACGGGTGACCTATGAAAATCAATCCATACATCACCCATAATTCTTAATTTTGTGATTATTACTTGTTTTGTGATTATTACTTGCAGCGCTTTTATTATCGCTTAAAACATGCGTTTACGTTAATTTACCCCATCAAGCACTAACGACCCGTGACTAGACCCACCACCACCAAGCAATACTTTTGCACCTAAAGGCCCGCTTTCTGCACCAACAGCCCCAGCCCCGTTTAAAACCCCATCATTTATCCCTGTGTTCGTTTCTTCTGGCTCTAAAATATCTTTTTTCTTTTGACCTTTAAGACCTTCTTTAACTTTATTAGCCTGGCGCTCTTCATGGAGACGCAATAGAGTTATCAGGTGTTTACTATTTTTTACTTTATATTTTCCTGTAGGCTTACATTCTTGATATATTTTTGCATGATCAACTGCAGTATACCCATCTTTATCTTGAAACAATACATCTGCTCCATTATCAAGCAACAATTCTGCTACGCGTATATTCCCTTTTTTAACTGCCTCTATTAAAACCGAGTCTCCCTTTGCATTTTCAGCATTGGCATCAGCCTCATTCTCAAATAACAGCCTCATTACATCTAGATGTGCATAAAAAGCTGCCCATATTAAAGGCGAATTTCCATCTTTATCGTGAACATTTACATCCGCTCTATTTTTAAGCAACAACTTCACTGTATCTGCAGAACTTATTCGCATAGCTGCCAACTGTGTTGCCAAAATTAAGGCTGTATTTCCATCTTCATTTTGAGCATCTACGTCTGCTCCATTTTCAAGCAATAACTCCATTACGCCTGTAGCATCACCATATTGAGCTGCCACCATTAACGATGTCTCGCCCTTTTTATTGCAAACATTTACCTCTGCCCCATTTTTCAGCAAGAACTCTACTGCACCTATAATGCCTTGTTCAGCAGCCAAGCTTGTTGCCAAAGTTAAAGCCGTATTTCCATCTTCAGCTTGATCATTTACTGTTGCTTTATTTTCAAGAAACCAGCTCATTACCTCTATACTTCCTCTTTGCTGAGCTGCCAACATTAGTGGTGTATAACCAAATTTATTGCGATCATTTATAATCGCTCCCCTTGCAAGTAACAACTCCATGACCTCTATATCAACACCATATCGAGCTGCCACCATTAACGCTGTATTATCATGTATATTCCGAACATTTATCTCAGCCCCATATTCAAACAACAGCTTCATTACCTCTATATGCCCTTGCATAACTGCAAACATTAAAGCTGTATAACCATCTCTATTTTTTCTATCTACACTGACATTATTAGCCTCAAGCAATAATTTCACCACTTCTACATTTCCATTATACGCGGCATCCATTAAAGTCGTTTTAAGGCTATATTCATCTAAAGTATTAGTATTCGCCCCAGCTTTAATCATAACTTTTGCAATCCACAAATGATTATTTTTAACTGCCCATAATAACGTACGATCTAATCTCGACAACTCTTTTTCAGGACTACCATCCCCTTGAATGCCAAAAATCACACAAAAACTCAAAACAAAAAACAACATTGATCTTTTCATAAGAAAACACTCTCTTTTCGTAAAGCTGTATACACAAAATTAAAATCACTCATTAATTAAAATCACCCATTAAAGGATATCTTAAAAAGCATAAAAAACAACTAACGTACAGCAAAAACACCATGCGCTATTTCCAATAATTTTAGCCCAAAAAACTAAAAAATCCTAAAAATCCACCAACTTTGATTTTTTTAGCCCCCACGAGTATACTATTAACATAGTCCTTCACTTTTATACCTTCAGGATTGGCCTACGCATGTCTAAAAAACTTTTTTATGAAACTAATCAAACCCCAAAAACTCTTATTATAGGGGTCAATGCTCCTTATCAAAAAAGCAGCACCCTCGATAATTATTTAGAAGAATTCCGAAATCTTGTCAAAGCTGACAATATCGTCTATGAAGAGATGCTCGTTATCAAATTACGTGATATAAGCCCTGTATGCTTTTTTACGCAAGGTAAACTCGAAGAAATTAAAAAAAAATGTGAAGAACTAAAAATACAAAGTATTATTATATCCGACAGCTTAACCCCTCAACAAGAACGAAATATTGAAGATTTTCTTGGAACTGAAGTTACCGATAGAACACAACTTATTCTAGAGATTTTTGAAAAAGCTGCCCGCTCTGTTGAAGGTAAAACTCAAGTGGCTATTGCCATGCTACAACACCGCAAAACACGATTAGCGGGAAAAGGGGTCTACCTAGAACAGCAGTCTGGTGCTGTTGGTGTTCGGGGTGGTTTTGGTGAAAAACTTAAAGAACGAGATCGCCGCTACCTTGACAGTCAGATTACTAAATACAAAAAACAGCTTATCGAATTACAAAAAGTACGGAATACCCAGCGAAAAGTCCGTCTTGATTCACAAATACCTCAGATATGCTTAGTTGGTTATACTAATGCGGGAAAATCAACTATCTTAAACAGTCTTACCCATAGCGATACATTAGCTATAGATAAACTGTTTGCTACGCTAGATACAACAACACGAGGCCTATTTATTGACAATAAACAAAAAGGCATTATATCTGACACGGTTGGTTTCATTCAACAGCTTCCCCCAAATCTGATTGCTGCATTTAAAAGTACTTTATCAGAATTACAGTATGCTGACCTATTATTACATGTCGTCGATCTTTCTGATACAAACTGGCAAGCGCATGTCCAAGTGGTGAATCAGATTCTTGCCGATTTAAAAATAGATAAAGAGATGCTTTATGTTTTTAATAAAAAAGATAAAATCGACCCTATCTTATTGCGAGAACCATCGCAATTGCATGCTATAACATCACCAACTACGCAAGCCACATCAGAACAGACTACGCAGACTACTGCAGCATTGCAAGCTACACAAACTCCAATATCAGAGCCAACACAAACTAAAGAGCTGGCTGATACAGTTCCATCAGCACAAATTACTGTATCTGAAGATACGACGTTGCAAAATGCGCCTACCATACTAAAAACTGCTGTGCCTCAAACTACCATAGTGCAAGCGATCGCATTACAAGAAGCATTAACAAAATACCAGCCACAAGTGTTTACCAATGCGCAATCTAGAGAAGGCCTAGAACCCCTTATCGATTATTTACGTTCATGGAGCCCAGAAAGATAGAATTTTGTTCTTTATTTTAAATTATGCTGCTTTGGCAACCCCAAAGACAGTTGTCGCCGGTTGACAAATAGATAATTTTTGCTAAAATTATAACAGTAGTATTTAATATTTTTTTATACAAAATAAGCAAATAAAGGCCTATTTATGAACAAAAAATATCTTTTAATAATTCTAGTTATTGTAACGCTTTGCAACAAAAACATAGCTGCTATGAATTCATGGACCACCGAAATAAATCCCACTCAAATAGGCAAAAACGCTACTCGTGATTTTTTAAAACATTTAACAACTTTTAATAGCGAGACACTTGTTGGTGACGGTTTTATGGGACTTGGGGCTGCAACACCTATAGCTCTCTATGGTAGTATGGTTCTGATTGCTCCTGAATTTATTTCTAGCATTCCTATAGATAACAAAACGGCATACGCAGCAATTTTTGGTATAGCCCCAGCAGCTGCTGAAATTACCGGTGGGCCCACCGGCTTGCTAACATACTGCACAATGTTATTGCTTGTAGTAACTTGCGCTCATAAAGCACTACACTAACTACTAACAAAAAATATGAGCCAATAAAAGCAAAAAATTTCTTAACTCACACAAAAAACCAACTTTACTTGCCAAATCAACTCAGGAGAGCACACCGCTCTCTTTTCTTTTTCCTATTCCACAACCTTCTATTTTATAGTTTTTTTACCCCCCAACTTTTTATCCCATAACTTTGTTATTTACAACCAATCTATTTTATAGTATTAAAAAATAGGTCGCTTTTTTTATCTTAAAAAAATGGGAGAGTAAAAAAATAAATACAAAAAAATAAACACACAATAGCACTGATATCGCTAACTTTAGCATAACCATGCGATAAGTTTCACGGCAGACATGCTCACAAAAAAACATGCTCAAAAAATACTCAAAAAAAGAAAGAAAAAGTATGAATACAAAAAAAATACTCCTATTATCGATTAGTATGATCACCGCCAGTTCTTATACTATGGCACCAATGGGTTTCGGCGCGCCCCAATTATCACCTCAACAATCCATGTTATCTGCTCATCAACCGCCACAATTATCTCACCAACAGTCATTATTACCAGAAGAAGAAGAAAAAAAAGAGCATGAAGCAGAAGTATTAAATCAAGAACCTACCATGTTACATGCCAGCGATTTACAAAGCGCTCTATTAACCACTATTGACCAACTTACAGCTAGCTCAAGGCCACGCTCAAATTCATTTACAAGCATGTTTCAAGCAATAACATATGCCATGAATAACTCCAACGATTTTCAACGAGTTCATGAAGAATTTTTTAGATCTAATTATGATAAAGTAATCTCAGATTATACTCGCTTACTCCATTCCGGTCTAGGAACAGAAGAGCAGCGACGTATTGCTTCCATTAACCTTGGAGAATCACATCTTGGATTAGGGCACCTACAAGAAGGCTTTGCATGGCGCGAACGACGAATATCAGCTGAAGCTGGCCTCTCTACTGATAAATTATGGAATGGAAAATCTGATCTTAAGCAAAAAAAATTACTCATCCGCCCTGAAGGTGGTTTTGGCGATATAGCCTTTTTTCAATTGCGATATATTCCCCTTGTTCAAGCTGAGTATCCAGATTGTAAAATTGTCTTAGAAGGTAATTTGCCACAACGCTCAATCTATGAATTATTAGATAATGTTACCATCGTTGGTCCAGGAGCATGCCAAGATTATGACTATACGCTTCATGGCATGAGCTTACCATGCTACTTTTCTACTAAAGGACAAAAACCGACAACTTTAGATACAATTCCTAGCAAAGCATACCTAAAAGCAAAACCAGAACTTATAGCTCAATGGGAAGCTCGTTTACGTTCTGACTATATAGAAAAAGGCATCTTGCCGATTGGTATTTTTTGGGCAGCAAGCGCAAATCCTGGTGGTGTGTCCCGTACATATGAACGTGACATAGACCCAACACTACTTATTGATACATTAGTAGATTGTGGTAATGTTGCGCTCATTAACTTACAAGGCCCAGGAAGCAAACCAGTCGTGCAAAATAATAAAGTACTTATCGATTTTGAAGATTTTGATGGAAAAAAATCGGGACCATTTCAAGACACAGCAGCCCTTATGGTAGCATTGAAAAATGTTAACGGTCATGTTGTTGGTATTGATACTGGTGCACTTAATTTTGCAGGTGCTAGCGGCGTAGACGCAATTGGACTGTTGCCTGCCGAAGCCGATTGGCGTTGGGGCACAAACGAACAAACATCAACCTGGTTCCCTTCAATAACCATCGCTAGACAGCTTAAACAAGGCGACTGGTCTGTACCTTTAGCACAAGCTCAAGCAATAATAAAAGAAAAAGCAAGCAAGCTTTTACTTAATAAGTAAAAAGCATTGCCCCCCAATGCGGGTATTTTAAGGAGAGTCTCTCACCGGGGCTCTCCAAAAAAACGGAGCCTACCGTCAGACTGGGAATAAATTTGCCTATATTTACACCAAATATTTATAAAAATACAGGATATATTCATGAAATTCGCCTACACAAAATTCACCATTCTTTTTATACTTATTTTCTCTTTGCATACAAATATAAAATCAACAAGTGATACACACGCTAAAAATGCACAAGCAAAAGATATACAAACCACCCTTCATGACTTGAAACAAAAAAAAAAAGAATTATTACTTAAAAAAATAGAGACTGCAACAGATGAATCTCTCCAAGCAAGATTCGATCTGGCCACCCTTTACACAGAAGAACAGAGCTATAATTTAGCCCTAGAACAATTTGAATTTCTAGTCGGTCAAAAACCAGATAATACGAACTATGCTTTCCAGAGAGCAAACGTCCTCAACACTATCAATAAAACTGAAGACGCTTTACAAGAATATAATCGACTTTTAATAAAACATCCTGATAATCCGATAATAAACTATAATATAGCGTATACTAACAAAAAATTAGGCAAAATAGATAAAGCGTTACCTTATTACTATGCGACAATTCAGAAAGATCCCAACCACGCTGAAGCCCATTTTGGCCTTGGTCTTGCCTACCTTGCCACTGAAGATTTTATACGCGGGTTTGAAGAATATGAATGGCGCTGGAAAAGAACTTCTCAAAAATCGACCGCAAGAGAATATCCTCAACCAGAATGGGATGGCAGTTCTCTAGCAAATAAAACAATTTTCTTATACGCAGAACAGGGCCTTGGCGATACCTATCAGTTCATTCGCTATGCACAAGAGCTCAAAAAAATGGGGGCCTCTGTTATCGTTGCTGTACAGAATCCTCTTGTTCAGGTCATCGGACTCTGTCCTTATATTGATAAAGTAATAGGATTGAGCGAACAACCACCTCAATTCGATTATTATGCTCCTCTTATGTCACTTCCTCGTATTTGTAAAACAACAAGTAAAACAGTGCCAAATACTACTCCTTATTTATATGCAGATAAAAAACTTACCGAAACCTGGAAAAAAAAACTCGCTGCTGATACAAATATAAAAGTTGGTGTCTGTTGGCAGGGAAATGATCAATACAGCACCGCCTTTTTACGTACGGTAGTAGCAGCCAAATGTATACTGTTAAAGCAACTTGCTCCCTTAGCAGCTATACCTAACGTCAGCCTCTATAATCTTCAAAAAGAAACCGGTACTGATCAATTAAACGATGATTATGGATTTAAGCTTATATCTTTTGATGCTGATTTTGATGCCACTAATGGTCGCTTTATGGATACTGCTGCAGTTATTGCAAACCTTGATCTTATCATCACCGTTGATACCTCTATTGCGCATCTTGCAGCTGGCCTTGGTAGACCAACATGGGTCCCTTTACCTGAACCAGCAGATTGGCGTTGGATGCTTAAACGTGTTGATAGCCCTTGGTATCCTACTATGCGTCTTTTCAGACAACCGACACAAGGCGATTGGGATTCTGTACTTGCTACTATTACAAAGGAATTAAAAACTTTTGTTCTAGAAAAAAAAATGCTACAAAAATAATCTACTAAAAAGATTGCTCAAAAGCGCTACAGTAGACAGACCTATAATCGGGCAGGAGGCAATCACCTTCTGCCCGATTAAGTTTTATTGGCATGCAAACGTCTAAATAAAATAATATGGTGTCTGTATACCCCTACACTGAACGGTGTTTAACGTGAGCTCGGCTTAGAAATGCTGTAAATTCGCCCCCTTTAATCTTACCCCGCTGTAAACAGCGGGGGCCCCTTTAATCCCCCATCCGGGGGAAATTGCTGGGGTCCCCGCCGGCAGGTGGGGTAAGAAATTGGGTGGGCCCTGCGGGGCCCATTAAGCCCGCTATACAAAAAATATTGTAGAAAGCTAAGTTATTAGATCGAGCTCACGTTGTTTAATAAGTAAAAAATAAAGAATACTAATTTTAGGTAATTTTTCAGAGATAAATTCATTTACGATCGCCCCCCTCAAAATGGGGCGATTATTAAACACATGCAATTGTAGAAAAAAATAAGCAAACAAGCTCCTGTCCGCCATTAATATACGTAAAAAAAATAATATTTAAAAAAAGAGAACATTGTATGTAAAAATAAAAAAAATAAATCACTGTTTTCTGAAATTTTAAATCAGATCTTAAAAAAGGAGTCTGTCTTGAAAGTCAATAACTATATTTTTGCGAATTTTTCTATCCAATATTCTACTCTCTCTAACTATTCTAATACTCACAACTATTTCTCTATTCCTAACTATTTTGCTCCGCTCTACACAACCATTTTATTTCCCAACATCTTATCCCTCACTATTTTATTATTTCTATTTCTTTTTCAATTAACTACTTTAGCATCTACCGCAGCCCCTAACGCATCTCCCACCCTAACAACAAAATCTAAAAACATAATCAATACTATTTTAGCAGAAGCATCTCTTGGTGAATTAATGGATAAAATAACGATTCTAGAAATTAAACAAGAACAGATAAAAGATACAAAAAAATTACGCAATATTAATCTCGAACTTGAATCACTGTACAATACTCTCTATAGAATAATGGTAATAACCCCAGAATTGCAAAAACTCATCCGCAAGCTCAAAAAAGTTAACTACCAACATTGGATAGCTTCCGATACTTTTCGCATTAAAGAAGGCAAACAAGAATTTGATGCTGCATTTATAGAACTCGCCCGCACCATGTACACGAGCAACGATGAGCGTTGCAAAATAAAATATATTATTAACGAATTCTATGGATCTCGTTTAATTGAAGAAAAAAGCCATTTTGATACAACTATCTTAACCTCTCCTCTTGCCGATTCTTTATCTACAACTTCTACAAAAAAAACAAAATCTTCAACCAATAACACAAACTATGTAACTCCTGAAAAAACAGACCATATTGTCGCTGAAGTTTCTTTGGGTGAATTAGTCGATAAAATCACCATTCTACAGGTTAAACAGGAACAGTTTAAAGATGAAAGAAAACTACGCAACGTTAATCTTGAACTAGAAACACTTTATAATACCCTATATGAAACAATAACAATAACACCAACATTAGAAAATCTCATGAACAATCTCAAAGCAATTAACGATATACTATGGGTAGCAGAAGATGACATTCGCGTCAAAGAACACAACCAAGAATTTGATGCTGCATTTATAGCATTAGCCCGTCGAATGTATACCACTAATGATGAACGTTGCGCGATTAAACGTAAAATTAATGAACTCTATGGATCACGTTTAGTTGAAGAAAAAAGCCATATTGACCATGCTCTTACTGAATAAAAAATAAGACTATTTTGAGTTTCTGAATAAAAAGTTGAAGAAAAAAGTTACGTTGTTTATACTATTATTGAATAAAAAATAGATTATTGTAACATTTTTACCATCAACGAATTATCATGAAAAAAATATATATCGCCTTACTCTATTGTAATTTAATTGTTGTACAAACACATACTGCTGATCTAGAATTGAAAAAAAAAGAAACGCCAAGAACTAAAGAACAGCAGCGCACGATAGACATAACTTGGGCAGCATACAGAGCCGATATGGCCATCTGGCGTAAAGAATATAAAGCCTACACAAATAATGAATGGGATAAAAGCTGGCCAGTACCAAATAAGCCTAGCAAACCCAAAGAAAGACGTCAGTTAGTATAACTCCAAAAAGCCTATTAGACGTAAAACAATATGACAATCTACTATACAAATCACATTTAGTTGAAGAAAAATGGTATGTTGATTATGCTATGACTGGATCGAAAATAGTGGTTCCAAAACTCTTACCAAAAAGGGCTGTCATGAAAAAAGCATATCTCGCATTATTCTGTTTCAATTTAATAGCTACGCAAACATATACTGCTGAACAACAAACGCATGCTACTGAACAACAAGAACATCCAACTGAAGAACCAAATCTAGGACAAAAACACAATAATAATCACAACAAAACTCATTCATGGCCAGAAGAAGAAAAAAAAGTTCCGCAAGAAAAAGCAAAAACTCAGCCCAAACCACGTTCTTTAAGCTTAGACTCATGGACAGATCACAAAAATTTACGTTATTGGCAAAACTGGGATCAATTACCATCATCAAATCGCCGTAATAGCCATGATAGCAGCAGCAATAAAACTAGATCTTTTTGCGAAATACTTGCTGATCTGAGAAAAAAATGTAGAGATCTAGGTGAAAAAAGTGACGACTAATAACCATTAGTAAAATAATAATTTTATGAACTAAAAACACACTAATTTAAAAAACAATTTAACACAAACTTTGTTAGCATAAAAACGCCCAAGCAAAAAATTTAAATAATAGTGCCAGCTTCTCTAAATAATAACGAAAAATAAAGCCAAACATATTTATACAGACATATTACAATAAAAACCTAATTCAAAAACTGGACTAGTTAAAGAAAATTGGTATAGTTCAAGAAAAAAACTAAGATTTTTCTTGAACTATTATTGCGTACAACTACACTAAACTAAGATAATTAAAATTCAGCAATCTATTTTTTAAATTTTAGTGTAGAGGCACAATGCTGCAAGATCACACATTCAATACATTTGTTGCTAATGAACTTAATTCAACACAACAAGAAGCTGTTTTACATGGCAATGGCCCAACATTAGTTATAGCTGGTGCAGGTTCAGGAAAAACACGCGTTATTACTGCACGTATTACCAATCTTATTTTAAATCATCACATTGAACCATCTGCTATCGTTGCTTTAACATTTACTAACAAAGCTGCAAATGAGATGAAAACACGAATTGCCAATTTTTTAAATGACCAATATGCCATTCCCTTTGTGGGAACTTTTCACTCATACTGTGTTCGATTACTAAAACAAAATAGTAGACAGTTTGATATTCCTACTTTTACGATTTTAGATGGCGATGATCAGATGAAAATAGTAACCGGCATTTTGCAACGCATAAACGCACCAAAGCATGTCACTCCACGAAGCGTGCTGTATCAAATCTCTCATATTAAAAATCAACTCATTGATTCTGTGCCAGATAATAGTTTGTTTAATAGCCCCCAAATAGAACAAATATATTATGCATATGAGAAAGAAAAAACAGCAAGTAAGTGCTTTGACTTCGACGATCTTATGCTTAAAGTATTACAACTTTTTAAAAAAAATGAAACTTTTAGAAATTTACACCAAAATAGAGTTAGACATCTGCTTGTTGATGAATATCAGGATACCAACAAAGTACAACACGAACTACTCAAACAAATGACGCTCCAACAACGTCTCTTTTCTATCGACTCTTTATGTGCAGTTGGCGATGAAGATCAATCAATATATTCATGGCGTGGCGCTACTATTGAAAATATGATTCATTTTAAAAATGATTTTAGCGATACAAAAATCATTAAAATTGAACAAAATTACCGTTCTGTTCAACCTATATTAGAAGTTGCAAACCGTGTCATAGAACAGAACAAAAAACGTAACAGCAAACAATTATGGTCTAATAAAAGTGGCGTTGATCGAGTACGTAGCTTGACTTGTATGTCTGAATATCAAGAAGGCGACATTATCGCTCATTGCATCAAAGCAGCTGGTAAAAAACAAAAACGAAGTAGTATGGCAGTACTCTATCGAACGCATGCACAATCACGTGCAATAGAAGAAGCTCTTATTAAAAATTCGATTCCTTATCAGATTATTGGCGGCATACAATTTTATGAACGAAAAGAAATTAAAGATCTTCTTGCCTACCTTCGTTTAGTTCTTAATCCATTTGATAGACCTTCTTTTTTCAGAATCATTAATACACCAGCCCGCGGCCTTGGTCTTAAAACAGAAGAGCTTCTCTATAATTATTGGCAAGATGAGCCTTTTTTTGACTTTAAAGATATATGCCAGACTCAGCAATCGCAATTGCCTGCTTCAAAGCAGAAAATGCTGCAAAATTTTGTAGCCATTTTTGATAATTTAGACAGAGAAACGGTACCGAGCAAAGCCCTTACGGTTATCATTACCAAAACAGAATATATGCACTATTTACGCACTACCTATGATCCTCAAGAAGCAGAAGAACGTATTGAAAACGTCCAGGAACTCATTAAAGCTGTTCGTTACTTTGAAGAAAATATGATGGGTAGTATCGAATCAATACTCCATGAGATCGCACTCATGCAAGAAAAAGTTACTAAGCAAGATAAACAGCACGATAAAGTATTGCTGATGAGTCTTCATGCTGCAAAAGGTCTCGAATTCGATTTGGTGATATTAGCCGGCCTTGAAGAAGGTATTATTCCTTCAAATCGATCGTTAAACAGTCCTGATGCGGTAGAAGAAGAACGGCGTCTTTTTTATGTAGGTATTACACGAGCTAGGGAGCATCTTCTTTTAACGCATGCAAAATATCGTTATGCTTATGGAAAAATGGTGGACCAAATCCCGTCACAGTTTTTAAGCGAGATTCCAAAAAATCTGATTTCCAGACAAGACGTATCGTCGGCAAACCAGTTTCTGTTCGCCTCTTTTTTTGCTGAATGGTTCGGCAATACAACCAGTAGTCACCAGAGCCCCGTACTTATATTTGGCAAGCCTGCGCCATCACCGAAAACTCCTTCCGTATCTTACAAAGCAGCAGCCGCTTCTCCCAATTTCCTATCACAACAATATTCACCTGACCATTTACCATTTGCTGACGAATCGACTGACACGCATAAACCTGGGGTACCGGGAAACATAGTTGGGAAAAAAAATCAGCCAGTCAAACATGAAACATATGGTTTAGGAATTGTAGAAAAAAGTGAGAAAAAAGCGGATAAAACGTACGTCACCGTTAAATTCAAATCAGGAACTAAAAAAATTATCTCCGACTTTTTGGAATATATATAATTTATGTGTAACTGAAGCTAGGCAAGCCTCGATTTGATATTTTTTCATAAAAAAGGGATTTTAATGAATACAACTAAATTATTGTCAATAATCGCATTATTGAGCTGTGCAACACAAACGTATAGTATGCAAAAAAATCCAGAAAAAATTCCAACGATAGAAGTTGAAAGCTTACAAGAAATAGATGCATCTATAAAAAAAATGGTCGCCACATGTAAAAGATCTCCTGAAGGTGTCGAAAAATGTATGACAAATTGGTCTGAACAAATGGAAAACTATCAAATAAGAAAGTGTACAGATTTATGTGCGGGCCGACCACATGACGAAAAATTTTCTTATAAAAACGAAGACGATCGTAAAGGACAAGCAGAAGATATGAGGGCAACTGCTCATTCATATTCTTTAAGAGGAGGCCCTGGTTCTTCTGTTGATAAATGCGTAAACCAATCATTAGCTCTATTTAGTCGAAGATTACAATGCTTAGGTAGTAAAAAGCATTCTGAAATAAAAAAATCACAAGCTGAGTCGTCCCGATTAGAACGAAGAATTCAAGTTTTAATGATCCCTATTGCACTTAAAGATATCGCTGCTAGACTTGGACGTTTCTTTTCTGGAGATTAACAATTAAAAAAATAACAATAAAAAAGGTACTTAAAATTTACTAAGTACCTTTTTTTGCTATCTAATAAAATGAGTACAAATAAAATTCTCTATCTATATTATAGATCTTCTATTTCAAATTCGACCTCTGACAACCGCTTTTGCCCAAGCTTTCCCGCGCGCTCACCAGCCTCCATAGTATAAATTAATCGCAATTCTGGTATAATTATCGATAAGCTATACCATATTCCCATGACCTATTAAAAAATTAATATCCTGGAGAGCTCTATGTCCCAATACCGTCCAATATCAATAGGTGTCGATGACTATAAAAAACTTATCGATGCTGGTAGCTCATATGTTGATAAAACATTATTAATTAAAGAATTTTGGCAAGATGGAGCTGAAGTTATTTTAGCACCACGACCACGACGATTTGGTAAAACATTAAATCTTTCTATGCTTAAATATTTTTTTGAAAAAACAGATCAAAAGACTGCCTATCTTTTTAAAAATACTAATATATGGAACGACCCAGAATATCGTGCTCTTCAAGGACAATATCCGGTAATTTTTTTAACTTTTAAAAATATAAAAGTCGATTCATGGGAAGAAGCTTATGAAGAATTTACAAATCTTTTAATCAAAAACATAGAAAAACTACTCAGCCCCATTCAGGCATCACTAACCCCTGTTGAACAAAACTGGTATGCGCGTTTAGTAGACAAAAGTGCAACTGAATCTGATTATACTAATAGTCTTTTATATACAACAGAGATCCTCGAACGTCACCACAAAAAAAAAGTTATCGTTCTCATTGATGAATATGATGCTCCTATCACGGAATCATATCTTAACAATTATTACGAAAAAATGATAAAATTTACGCGTAGTCTACTTTCTAAAGTATTAAAAACAAACCCTTCGCTTGAAAAAGCCTTTTTAACCGGAATAACCCGCACTGCCAAAGAAGGTATATTTTCAGGCCTTAATAATCTCGCTGTACGCACGGTACTAAGCACTAAATATTCTAATAAATTTGGTTTTACTCAAGAAGAAGTGGATCAGCTATTAATCAGCCATAATCTTGCTAACAAAAGAGACGAAGTTAAAGACTGGTATGATGGCTATGTGTTTGGCAATACCAACATATATAATCCTTGGTCACTACTGAGCTACATTGATGAAAAAAAATTCAAAACCTATTGGGCTAACACGAGCGATAACAAACTAGTAAAAGACATTATTGCTAAATCCAATAAAAATACTAAAAATGAAATAGAACTTTTACTACAAAATAATACGATAGCAAATAAAAAAATTGATGAAGGCGTTACTCTTCCTGATCTTAAAAATGATGGTATAGAACCCTGGAGTTTTCTTTTATTCACTGGCTATCTTACTGCAATATCACACACAATAATTAATGAAGATTACTATTATACTCTAGCAATTCCCAACAAAGAAATTGTAAAACTCTATCAAGAACTTATTTTAGAGATACTAAATACTACTATTGCTTTTGATAAGCTTAAAAAACTGTTTGAAGCTTTTATGGTGGGTGATAAAAAAATAATTGAACAATATCTACAAGAATTTATTACAACAACCTGTTCCTCTCACGATGTACGCAAAGACGATCTTGAATATAGAATTCACATGTTCGTGTTAGGATTACTAGTAGGACTTTCTGATCGTTACATAATTCAGTCAAACCGTGAGTCTGGCGATGGACGCTATGACATTATGCTTATGCCTCGAAAACCGCAAGATCCGGGTATTTTAATCGAATTTAAAAGAGCAAACAATAAAAAAACTGTTGCAACGTTAGCTCAAGCAGCGTTAGAACAGATTAAAAATCTCGACTACAAAACAGACATGAGCAATCGAGATTACCAAGGTCGTATTTTTTGTTATGGAATTGCTGTATTTGGTAAGCATGTAGTGGTGAATATCGAAACTATATAAAATAAAACATTATTTCTATAGAATATTTAGAAAATTAATGCCTGGAGAACTCTATGTCCAATCACTCTTCCTATCCCCCAATACCAATAGGTGTCGATGATTATAAAAAACTTATCGATAACGAAAATTTTTATGTCGACAAAACCCTTCTCATTAAAGAATTCTGGCAAAAGGGGACTGAAGTTACTTTAATACCCCGACCACGACGATTTGGCAAAACGTTAAACCTTTCCATGCTTAAATATTTTTTTGAGAAAACAGATCAAGATACTTCCTATCTTTTTGAAAAAACTAATATATGGCAAGATCCAAAATATCGAGCCCTTCAAGCGCAATTTCCGGTAATTTTTATAACGTTTAAAGACGTCAAACTTGATTCTTGGGAATTAGCTTATGAAAAACTTAAAAATCTTTTAACCATACATATTGAAAAATTAGTTACCCCAATCTACACGTCATTAACTTTCTCACAACAAAAATGGTACACGCGTATACTAGAAGGTACTGCAACAGAGGCTGATTATACGGATAGCCTTTTATATGCAACTACTATTTTGGAACATCACTATCAAAAAAAAGTTATTATTTTAATCGATGAATATGATGCTCCCATAACCCACTCCTATCCTAAGGGCTATTATGATAGAATGATAGGGTTCATGACTAATTTACTTTCAGCAGCATTAAAATCAAATACTGCACTTAAAAAAGGACTTTTAACCGGCATTACTCGTATTGCAAAAGCAGGAATATTTTCCGGTCTCAATCATATATCTGTATGCACTGTATTAAATAATAAATATTCTGATAAATTTGGCTTCACCCAAGAAGAAGTAGATCAATTATTGGTCAGTTATGATCTTGTTGATAAAAAAAACGATATTAAGCGCTGGTATGACGGCTATATATTCGGCCAAACAAATATGTATAATCCCTGGTCTCTACTTAGCTATATCGAAAATGAAAATGTTTTTCAGACATATTGGGTTAATACAAGCAGTAACGATCTTGTTACCAATATTATTGCTAACGCTAACCCAGAAGTTAAAGATGAAATGGAATTGTTGCTACAAGGAAATCATCTTCTGGATAAGGAAATAGATGAAGGAGTAACGTTACGAGATATCGATAAAAAAAATCAAGAACCATGGAGTTTTTTATTATTCACGGGCTATGTTACTTCAATCTCAAATATATTTAAAAATAATAAACATTATTATACGCTGGCACTTCCGAACCTAGAGATAGCGGAGCTTTATAAAGAGCTTGTTTTAACAGCATTAAGCAATACTATCAGTTTTGCCAAACTCAAAAATCTTTTTGAAGCTTTTATCTTGGGTGATAAAAAAATGGTAGAGCTATATTTGCAAGAATTTATTGAAAACAGTTGCTCTTCTCATGATACACGTAAAGATGAACTAGAATGGCGCATCCATATGTTTGTTTTAGGATTACTTGCAGGACTTTCTGATCGTTACATAATTCAGTCAAACCGTGAGTCTGGCGATGGTCGCTATGATATTATGCTTATGCCTCGAAAACCGCAAGATCCGGGTATTTTAATCGAATTTAAAAGAGCAACAAGTAAAAAAACTGTTGCAACGTTAGCTCAAGCAGCGTTAGAACAGATTAAAAATCTTGGATATGAAACACAACTAAGAACTCTCAATTATCATGGCCCTATACTTTGTTATGGTATTGCAATATATGGCAAACATGTAGCAGTGAATAGGGAAACTATATAAAATAATATTAGTTTTACTAAATAATAACGAAAAATAGTTTAGACAGAATTATGTCTATTAATTTTTGCTTTCACTGCTAAATAATGATATTACATATAAGTTACTCATGGATTATAAGTGAAAAAGTTAAAAATTAAGTAAACAAATAACATGGATATAAAAAAATATCGATTATTTCTCACTATTTTTTTATGCTTATTTCATAACATATATAGCAATAGGTATTATGAAGGGCCTACTGTTTTATTTTGTCCTTATGGCTACACAACTAAAAATGAAACCCTAAATCGCCCATTTTTAAAAATAAATGGCGTTCCTGCAAACTCAGATAAAGTTACAAAACCATATCCAGCTCATACAACACCTTCTTTTCAATCAACTTCTCCAAAATCAAAATTCAAAAACATGCAACTAAATGGTCTAAAAACAAAATTATTAGATCAAAAAAAAGAATTAGAAAATCAAATTTCAAAAGCATGGTGGCCAAAAAAAATAGGAACTGAAACAGCAAAATTTGTACATTCTAGCGCTATTTTTAAAGCTCTTTCTATACTTGGCAAATTAAATTACTGCGGCAAAGCAGAACAGATCATAGATAAAATTAATACTACCGTCCGTACTGGCAATACCGAAAAAACAATGCTAGCTACCACACAAGGGGTACTTGCTACAGCTGCCCATGACATCAAAAGTACCAATGCTGTTGCCGCTGCTGCCATTCAAGAAGCTCTTGTACCAAATCCAATAAATAGTTCTTTACTTCATGCTGAGCAAAAAATTTCTCAAGCTGCACAACAAGTCTCACAAAATCTTCAACCAACTTTAAACAATGGTCTTACGATAACAAAAGAACTGATTGCTGATAGTACAAAATGCTCAGAATTCATAGTTAGCCATAAAAAAGAAATTCTTGACCACGTAAAAGAATCATTAAAAAATTTAACCACCAAAAGTAATTTGCTCTCGAAAATAAACCCGAATGCTATTAAAATTGATCATATTTTTTCGTCAAACCATATTGCTGATAACATTTTAAAAATTGACCATGCGCCCGGTATAATTGAATCAGCAAAAAATATTACCACCAAAGCGATTAAAATGATAAAAAAAGCTGACAACCAAAATCTACTCCAAAAAGGCCCTAATAATATTCGTACCTACTTTAACAATATGCCTGTAGAAATTCATATTTTCATAAAAAAAGATACGGTTTTAAGTATTGATACTTTTGTAGGACACTCGCAAAGAATCGTTAAAAATTTAATAGAGATATAATATGAAAAATACCATCATAGAAAATGCAATTGCTTTGGCAAACACAGGAAAAGAAAATGGTTTTGAAGCCGCGCAAACTATCTTGCTAGAACATTTAAAATTACATCCACAAGATACTCAAGCATGGTTATTACTTATAAGAATTGAATGCAATACTCCTTTCGATGATGCTGAAAGAATTACCGACTATGCCCAACACATTTTAGCTTACGATCCATTAAATGTGTATGCTCTTTTATTCTTGGTATATGCAGATTATTATACTTTTGGTGGATCTAATCAAGAAATTTATCAAAAACTATGCAAATTATCTGTGAAAGATAAAAAACTAATGGCCATTATAGAAATAGCAAAAGCTTTTTATTTAGAATATACAGACCACCAAGCATATGAAAAAATTTTAAAAAAATCAATTGAATATTATCCACTTCTATCAAACCTTCGAAGGCTTGGAGATCTTTATACCGAACAAGGAAAACTACCTGAAGCACAATTCTTCCTCAATGAAGTAGAAGAACGATGTAAAATCCTAGAACCTCAATGGATAGAAAGATCTAAAATCCCACAATATGCAAGTCTCGATTATTTTTTAAATAGCGTATTTGGCCAAGAATAGTTAAAAACTTAATAAAGATATAATATGAAAAATACCATTATAGAAAATGCAATTACTTTGGCAAACACAGGAAAAGAAAATGGTTTTGAAGCTGCACAAGCTCTTTTAATGGAATATTTAAAACTACACCCACAAAACACACAGGCATGGTTATTGCTTGCCACAATCGAATCTAATCCGCCACTTGAAGATGCCGAAAGAATTGCTCACTATGCACAACACATTTTATTCTATGACCCATTAAATATATATGCTCTTTTATTGTGGGTATATGCTGATTGTTATGGTTTCGGAAGATCGAATACTGAATTATATCAAAAATTATGTAAATTAGCTGTAAAAGATAAAAAATTAATGGCCATGATAGAAATAGCAAAAGCTTTTTATTTAGAATATACGGATCAAGAAAAATATGAAAAAACTCTCCAAAAATCAATTGAATATTTTCCACTTCTATCAAACCTTCGAAAGCTTGGAGATCTTTATACCAAACAAGGAAAACTACCTGAAGCACAATTTTTTCTTAACGAAGTAAAAGAACGATGTAAAATTCTAGAACCTCAATGGCAAAAAGAATCTAAAACTCTAATGTACACCAGCTTAAGTTATCTTTTAAATGAATTCTTAGCGGGAGAGTAAACCGACCATGAATCTAGATTTTAAAACCAATAATATGCAATACACGTGAAAAATACCATTATAGAAAATGCAATTACTTTGGCAAACACAGGAAAAGAAAATGGTTTTGAAACTGTGTAAGTATAAACTAGCTAGGCATCTAACGATTACTTCAAAAAATAGAATCTCTATTTTTATAAATTTGATTTTATTTATTGCCTGGTCTAACATTGCATAGACTACTATTGACATATAATTAATGTATATCAAAACAGAGAAAAAACCATGCACGTTTTTAAATCATGTATAGCAATAATACTCTGCATCCTGAGTTTTCCACCACTTTATAGTACTATTGCCTACACAAAAGAACATATACTCTATAACCAATCAGACGAGACACTCTACATCGGATTCTACCTCAATAATATCAGAGTCTCCTATCATAATGCTTGCAATATTCCTGCTGATACACCAATGGCAACCCTGCCTGCATTCAGCCAATGTAAAGTACATATCCCCTACATTACGGGATATTTTACTAATACCTACCCCATAATTATCGTAACTAAAAACAAAAATTTATTAACCGACCAATATACAGCTACCGCACCATCTATCACTCATGACACCCATACTCATGACTCTCATACTTTTATCTCAGATGATAATGCAAAAATAAAATCTACAACATCAATCATTCAAAATAAAAATAATACTCTTGTATGGGATTATGGTGCAAAAGTAAGACCCTGGAACAAGTATATTAATTTTGTATGCACAGATACTGCTATTACTTTACAAGAGAAAAAATTTCACGATAACATAAAAGAAAAAAATATAACCCAAAACACCAAAAACATATCACCTGCTAACATATTGCCTTACAGGGCATACTTATTTGAAAATCGACTAACAAAACCGATCCATGTTGCTTTTTATCTTAACGATAAAAAAATTCCCTACTACTACTATGATAATAGCCAATCCAAAACAGACAGTCAGCATATTTTTACTATCAAAGCAGGACACATCCAAACGATAGTTATTCCTTATAAAAAAGGCCAACTCAACAATCAATATCCCACTATTGTTTTTACCGAAAACCGAAAGGAACTAGAATCTATTCAATCAACACCTTTTAATACACAGTACTATGATCTTAATAAAGAAAAATGGGGTTATTTTATCTTCATAACACGCACTATTCCCGACCTATACACTCCTGAGCAACTACACGATTCCAACCAACTCAATACTACTGACCAACTCAATACTACTGACACACTACAATTAGTAGCACTCGATCAAACAGAAAAACAAAAACAACTCACCGAATCATCATGTTATACCTTATATAATACCACCGACAAGGTGCTCTACTTTAATCTATATGAGCAATCTTGTGACAAAACATTCGTAAAAAATCGATTACGACTTACCAACTCTTCCATTTTAAATTCAGTCAAAGGAGGACAAAAAGTCACCTTTAATATACCTTCTTTTGAAAATATTCGTTTATATATCACCACCAAACAACAATTACTTAAAGGGATCGCTCCTGAAGCTTCTGAAAAAGTCACGTATTATGAAAAAAGCTCCTCTTATACTTTACCATCATCAATTACCTCTTCATCAATTGTGGTAGAATATAATCAATCCGGACAACTTACTACGCTAAATTCTGCACATAAAATAGCGTATCTAACGAGCAACTTACTACGCCGATGGTCATACAACATTAAACAGACGCGCGATACAACAACCAGAACAATAATCGCTCTTGCTTGTGGAATATGGCATAACACCATAGAAAATATACTTAAAAAAGCAAATAGTGACTATCAGACGGCTTTATATCAGAATACCTATAAACATATAACGCAAAATCAAGAAGCTCATATAAGCTCTGATTCAGGATTATCAAAAGAAGAAAAGCTCTATCTTTTACATCATAAATCATATGAGAAAATAGATAACAAACCAATACGTATAGCTCTTTGTTCTTCAGGAGGGGGTTATAGATCTTTTATTACAACGCTTGGTTGTCTTGATGGCATACAAAATATCAATCTTATGGATACCATCACCTACCATGCCGCTCTTTCTACCTCATCATGGGCACTCTATGGCTGGCAGACTTCTCAAGAAGTAAAAGTAAAAGCGTATAAAAATGGACTCTTTTGTCCCAGCAATAGATTTTTGAATTATTCATTATCGCAACAAAACGAACAAGAAATAGAAAGTATGCTCACACAGACAATGCGAGATAAAGTTCTTTATCCGAATACACCACCATCGAGTATCAGCGCATTCGGCGCCCTTATTGCAGATCGCATCATCACCGCACCAGAACCACATAAACTATATATCGACAATAACGATAAACAGACTTCACAAAAACAAATACATTGGCAGCCATTCTCTATTCATAGTGCACTTATACCCAAATCTGCTATTTCAAAAAATCAAACTGAATTTCACCAGCTTGAACTATCTTGCCACGATATCACTATTTATAATAATAATCAGAATAATCGTATACCTCTCTGGTCGCTGGGGCGAACCTTTTCTATACAGCATGCGCAATCAACTAATTATAGCCCACCACTCTCTCTTTCATATTGCATAGGAATGCTTGGATCATCGCTCGCTTCTGGCATGCAACTACATTCCATAACTAACGCATCTCTGCCAAGCTTTATAGAAAGCGACCAACCTTTTATACCCATAATGGATGCATCACTCGAATGCACTATTCCTTTAGCCTCTCTTTTAATTCCTGAGCGCAATATTGATATCATTATCATACAGGATAGCTCTCATGATCTACATGTTAATGGCGCACAAGAGCTCAAAAAAGCGCTGATTTATGCAAAACAAAAATATGATATTACGTATACTATTAATAAAGAAATGGACAATCTTTTATCTGATTCGTCATTATCTACTGATTGTATACTTGCGTATCTCAAAAAACATAAACGACACTTTATCGTTTTAAAGCCAACGAACACAGATCGAAAAAAGCGTACTAAAGTACCCATTATTATCTATGTGCCGTTATTAGACTACAAAAAAAATATCTCTGAGCAACTAACCAACTTAATGCCCAATAATAAAATGGTATACACCTATGAAGAGGCTGAAATGCTCTATAATACCGCAAAAAATAAAATTGATGTGCGCTTATTTAATAAACTGACGCAATTAGCTACAAAAATATTTAAAATATAGTTGCTTTTAAAAAATTAGTTTAATATCTGTCATCACTAAATGTAGGCTTAATCAAAATTCCATATTCCCTTTTTAACTCTTTTAAAGCAGCACCTAGCTTTGGCAACAAAATTTTTACTTCCTTATCGACCTCATCGGCATTTAGCCTCTTCAATTCACTATTCCACGAAGGAAGACGAGGATTTTTTCTATGCAATTCAAAATTGGCATCAACAAATTTTTTATAATTGTCTATACGAGACTGCTTTATATCACATTTGCCCATTTTTTTACACACGAGCAACTCTTCTAATAGAACATTATGAGTTCTAAAAGGCCATATGAGATGACCACGACGCCTAAAACGACTAGGAAAGTAACCCCCTACTCCATCATAATCCTCATTGTCTGGCTGAGTTAAAAATGACTTCACATAATCCTTAAACGAAAATGTAGTAGCACCCCTACAAAGTACATCATCAAAAAAAAACATATTTCTCATAGATGATGTAACAATGTTGAATGTTTTTTTTGCCAATTCACAACGAAATTGAATATAATTACCCTCTTTCTTTTTAAGTTCATCTATATGGGCAAGCGACTTTTGCAATAGAAGGGGATTTTGTTCTTTTTTTATTTTTTTCAACTCTGCGTGTACAGAATCTGAAATATAATCTTGCCATTTCTCTAATTCAGTTTTATTATTCAATTTAAGACGAAAGGCTTTACTTAACCCCATATATATAAACTTTTGAGCCAACTTTACTACTTCTAACTCGCTCAATGGTTTTTGAGCAAAAACAGGTGAATCCTTAACAACATCTTTTGCTGCTTCTTGTACTATTGCAAATTGAGCTTTAACCTCAGACAAAGCTACATATTTTTCAAATTGTTTATGAAATTTTTCTCTCTGATCATTCCACCATGCTTTACTATTTTGTTTCTTTCTGTCATCGATCCTTCCAACCAAATGCACAATATTCGATAAGGAAACGTTTCTACATCGACGAATCGCACTTTCTAATTCAACACTAGGTCTTTCACCATCATTTAGTTGATTTATTACCACATTAGCACAAGTAGTACAAAAGCTTTTTACATTATCAGAAAAATTTAATTGAATTGAGCCATAATAATCCTCCCCTTGATCCGGAAATTCGAAATCAAAATATTCTTTTTCTTCTCTGCTTAATTTATTATAATGTGCATCTATATTTTCCCTGTCTACCAGAGACATCGGTCCAAAATTAGGAATATAATCTCCAGAAAAAGAAAACATACACGTGGCAAATAAAAAAAATGCAACCATATTTGTAATAAACTCCATAAAACACCTCTATTTATAGTTACAAAATAAATATGCCGAAAACAAAATAGTAAGCCAATTATAAAAAATTAAATCATAATAAATATATAATAAGAATTGCTTTTTTGTCAATAAAATTTACTATTAGACACGATCAAGTATCTACTCATACCAATTTTAGGTGATCGTAGTGAAAAATTAACTTGCTATCTCCCTCCTCCGAAGAAAGATAGCGTATATTCTATATATCAGCTTTTCATCGCTATCTAGCAAAACTGATATCATCTCTTTTTTCAAGTCCCCTTAAAAGGGGAAATGGGAAAAGCAAAAAATTGGGCCTCGCCGAATGGGGGAAATAAAAAAATGAATACCCAGATGGGAAAAATAAACGATAAAAAAAACAAACTTTTGATTAAAAAGTATAATTAAACTGCATTGCAGTACGAACTTCTTTTAGCGTGCTAGCAGCCACACCTCTCACTTTTTCTGTACCCTGTAAAAGCATAGCTAGCACCTGCGATTTATCATGAGCATATTCGAGTCGTCGTTTACGTATCGGATCAAGCTGTGCCTGTAGCACATCTATTAAATAACGCTTTACCGTAACATCACCAAGACCACCACGCTGGTATTCGCTCTTCAATCTTTCAACTTTTTCTGTATCTGTATCAAATATATCAAGATAAGTAAAAACCATATTTCCTTCTATTTTACCGGGATCTTGTACTCTAATATGATCAGGATCGGTGTACATACTCATTACTTTTTTCACTAACGTATCTGCGTCATCTATTAAAAAAATTGCATTATTAAGCGACTTACTCATTTTAGCTGCGCCATTAATGCCGGGTAATCGAGGCGCAGACGATAATAGAGCTTTAACTTCACCAAATACTTCTTGATTATACAAACGATTAAACGAACGAATAATCTCATTCGTTTGTTCGATCATCGGTAGTTGATCATTACCTACAGGAACTAACGTCCCTTTTACTATGGTAATATCAGCAGCTTGATGGACTGGATACATTAAAAAACCAGCGGGTAAACTTTCACCAAATCCTTTTTGCTTTATTTCTGTTTTAATAGTCGGATTTCTTTCTAGCCTATGCACGGTTACCAAATTAAGATAATAAAGAGTAAGTTCTGCAATTTCTGGAATTAATGATTGGATAAACACCGTCGATTTATTAAAATCGATGCCAACAGATAGATAGTCAAGGGCTACTTCTAACGTCGATTCTTTCACTTTTTCAGGATGATTAAAATTATCAGTTAAAGCTTGCACATCTGCAATCATAATATACTGTTCATATTGATCTTGTTGATTCTGTAAGGTAATACGCTGTTGCAACGAACCGACCAAATGCCCTAAATGCAAATTTCCCGACGGCCGATCACCGGTTAACACAATCTGCTTATGATGATACTTATGCTCCATACTATTATCCTAGCTTGCGTATATTGTCATATTTTTATGTTGCTCGTGGTGATAAATATGCTCGTGGTGATAAATATGCTCGTGGTGATGAATATGGTGGCGGTGATAAATATGGTGGCGGTGGAAAATCGTCTGCTCCTGGCGTCTTGTAATAATTATGTAAACTCGTGCCTACTCCAATTACAAAACCTATAAAATGGGTGTAAGCATGCAAGTTTTCTACTTTTTGCCCAAAAAGCCTGATTGTTATTCTCGCTCCAACCCCCCCCACAAGACCAATAAAAGCACCACTAAGTCCACCCATACAAGCCGCGTTCACAGCTCCTATAAATCCATCATGTTCGGCGGCGGCGGCGATGTTATTAAATTGAGCAATACACAAAAAAAGCAAAACTAAATATTTATAATTACAAAACATAAAAACCCTTTACATGTAACTATTATATAATTAACTAAACAAACAATTAATCCTACTTACCATGCAATACAACTATATTTTAGTTTTATTATTTGTCAAGAAAGCTAAAAAGCCATTCAATATATTCTACGCACAATCGTACTGTATGCAATCTTATTTTTGTTGCGATAATTAACACAATATCAAGTTTATTATAAACAACCAAAATTTAGCAACCAGCACATGAATAACTCTTAGTTGTCAAACACCTACCATTATTCTAGAGTAAAAATAAAAACGATAATAAAAATTAAAATAAAAAAACAAAAAAATAAACGAGAGCGAGTGCACATATGTTGCATACTTATATAATAAACTATTGGCGAGATATCGTAGAAATATGCTTTTTTTCTTCTATTTTTTATTACATCACCATCTGGCTCAAAAAAAATACCTATCAAAATCTACTCGCTTATTTTTATAGTTTTATATTGCTTATTTTTTGTTCCTATATCCTAAATTTAAACAATATTGTATATATTGTTGCTTGTGCCTGGCCAATACTATGCATGCTTTTTATCCTTTTTCATCAAAAAACATTGCAACACAATTTTATAGCACTCAAACAAAAGTCTGATATACAATTAGCACCAACTGATTGGCTTGAAATAGTAGTAATACATGCTCTGCAAGCTATTAACAACAACAAGCCCATTTATTGCATTATAGAAGCCACCGACTCCATGCAAGAATTTATAGCAACATCTATACCCCTTAATGCACCTATTTCCCAAGAACTATTTAACTTAATCGAAACAAGCAGTATTTTCGACTATCAGAACATGCTCTACCTACAAAAAACAGGATTCATAAAAAGCGTAAATGCACAATGGTCCATGCCGCAGCTATCAAAAACAGCAGATATATCACAACAACTACTCTCTAAATCACCATTTTCGACAGCAGGCTATTCTGAAAAACAGATAACTGAATCAGTTAAATGGGAATATGAAACAATGCTCCGCATTCAACATACAGATGCTATCGCATTCTTTGGTAATCAAATAACCCACTCATTTACGCTGCTAACCAATTATGATCGCATACCTCACCTATCAGCACAACATTTACTTGATCGCATTAAACTTATGTATGCAAAAAAACAAACCTCTTATACTCAGGAACCAAAGCATGAAACTACACATAAAAAACCTACTCATCAGCAACGCACCCCTTAAAGTTATTTCACTTATATTGGGTTACACAACATGGTATTTACTCGGAAATATACTTACAGAAACTCGTTGGTATACTATTCCGCTCTCATTCGATAATCTGGACACAGAATTATTGATAACAGCTCCTAAAACGATTCAAGTATTATTATCGGGCAAACGTAATTTTATAAAAGACATTGATACCGAAACTCTTGCTGCACACATTAATAGTGCGGCATTAAAACCAGGAAAGCAAAAAATAACTATCTCTCATAAACAATTATTTGTACCAGATTCAATCAAACTGATACACTATATACCAACAAAAATATCGGTAAATATAACACAAAATAATGCACAATAACATAAACAAGAAATTAATAACCATGAATACAAATCTTTTTGGCACCGACGGCATCAGAAACACAGTTGGTAAAGAACCTTTTACTTTGACAGGACTTGCAAAGCTGGGTAACGCTTTAGGATTATGGACTCAACAAAAATATAAAAATAAAAAAATAACTGTTCTTGTTGCAACCGATACGCGTAACTCAGCTGCATTTGTTAAAACGAGTATTGCAAGTAGCATACTCATGCATGGCATCCATCTTGTTGATGTTGGCATTCTTCCTACTCCAGCTTTATACGCACTTTTACAAAACCAAAATCGATTTCAATTTGGCATCATGGTTTCTGCATCACACAACCCTTATCACGATAATGGTATTAAAATAGTTGATGCCCAAACAGGAAAATTAACACTCGAAGACGAGCTAACTATTTCTTCTTTTTTTTATCATACAGAGTTACCATCTTTATATCCCGACAAACTGGGAACCATCAAAAAATGGGGCCGACCTGCAACAAGAATATATCTAAATCATATACAAAACCAAAAAAGAAATAGACTATCAGTATCATTATCACCTTTGAGAAAAATGGTTGTTGTTCTTGATTGCGCCAATGGGGCAACCTCTAAAATTGCCAGAGAAATTTTTGATTCTAACGTTGGCCGCCTTATCATGATCAATAACAGGCCCGATGGCTTTAATATAAACAAAAATTGTGGTGCTCTCGATCTTAAGAAATTACAAGCCTCTGTACTTAAACATAAAGCTGATTTTGGTTTTGCCTTTGATGGCGATGGCGATAGAATTATTGCTGTTAACCGGCATGGAATAGTTAAAGATGGCGACGATATTCTCGCCCTTCTCTCTGAACATCCCCGCTACAAAGATCAAAAAACTATTGTTGGCACTATCATGACCAACGAAGGACTTGCCTCGCACTTACAAGAACAACAAAAAAATCTCATAAGAACATCTGTTGGCGATAAGTATGTTGGCGCCTATCTTAAAACAAATGATCTTTTGCTCGGAGGAGAGCAGTCTGGACATATTATCATGAGAGACTATCTATCTTGTGGTGATGGCATCTATACGGCACTTACTCTTCTGGAAGTAGCCATACACACCAATAACTACGACCTTACTACCTTTACTCGCTATCCCCAAGTTTTTATTAATATGTCCATCTTGACCAAAAAAGATCTTACTGCTGAGCCATATGCAACTATTATTGCACAATATGCAGCACAACTCACTGATGGCAGACTTGAAGTCCGTTATTCTGGCACAGAAAACCTATTGCGTGTTATGCTTGAATCCAGCAATGCTACCGATGCTGCCAGCATTGGCAATGCCTTGGTGCAAGAACTCCAAAATAAACAATTACACATATAATTTTTATTTATAAACAAAAAAAACAGAAAGAAATACGATGGCAAAAAAAACATTTATATCAAGAATACTGCAACGACTATGGTCCCTTTTTTTAAATGGCCTTTTTACCATTTTACCGTTAACACTTACCATAGCTCTTTTTAATACATCATTTAAATTATTGTCTCAATGGCTTCAGCCTCTCAATAGATTAACCCAATGTACTTTCTTACATAAGATACCCTACGCTGAATTTATTCTTGCCATAGGAACAATACTACTCGTCGGCATTTTTGTAAAAACAGTACTTTTAGATTCGTTAATTTTGGCGATAGAACAGTTTTTATCTCGAATACCTATGGTACGGCCTATATATTCAGGCATTAAGCAACTGGTGGGTGCTTTTAACGTACAAGATCAGGTTACTTTCAAAGAAGTAGTGTTAATCGAATTTCCTCGCAAAGGTATATATGCCTTCGGCTTTTTAACCGGTGAACTTTCACCAACCATTGCACCAAACCAGGATGAAAAATTTTTCAATATCTTTCTGCCAACCACGCCAAATCCGACTACGGGATTTTTATTGATACTTCCAGAACAAGATATACAGCGCGTTGATGGTATCACTCGGCATGAGGCAATGAGCATGGTAATCTCAGGCGGTATTATACAACCAGAACGATTTAAGAAATAAAAACAAAAAAACTATAAAAATACAACGGGGTTTTCTGTGAAAAAATATATTCTTCTCACTTTAGCAATCATACATATCACTACACTGAACACAGCCATGGTTCCCCATGACCCTTATTCAAAAAACCAATCTTATGCAGCTGACCCTGAACATTATTTATCACAAGAAGAAGAAGAAGAAGAAAACAAAGAAAATTTTTTACCAAATGAACTGATACCTCAAAGAGAAACCCCTTCATGGAACCCTCTAACTATTCAAATACAAAACACATACGGCATAGTCGGACACAAAAGCAACACAATATTACTTGATGGATACCTAGCTGTATGTTTAGAAAAAGGTATCGTATCTTTATTTTCTCCAACAACAGGATCCGAGGTAAAACGTCTTAATACCTATAATCTAGATAGCTATATTGATCTTAATCCTTCAGGCGATGGTACACTTCTTGCAGTAAGCCCCTATGATAGCGATATAATACATATAATAAATGCTCAAACAGGAGAGCTTTCTTCTGAAATAAACAACCAAAGTAGTGTTGATAAAGTTAAATTCCTATCAAATGATAGATTACTCGTGTCAAGTTATAAAAGAGTTAAATTCTCCCTGTTTACGAATGAAACAATAAAAATGTTTGATACAAAAACAAAAAAATGTATCGCAGAAATACCTCACCCTGCCTTTGACCCTTTTGCAATAACATCAGATGGTCAAATCCTAGCCAATCCAGTAACAATATGGACCATCCATAATGATTCCTTCAAATATGCCCGCACAATGCCAAAAACAAATTCGGAACCCTCTTGTATGGTTTTTTCACCAGATAACACACAATTAGCAATAGGATCCAATGAACAAAAAACACAGTCGGGAGATTTTTTTTCCACAATAAGCATCATAAATCCACATACCGGTCAATTAATACACAAGCTATATCAACACATAGAAAAAACAAGATCACATTGTCTAGAAACAAGAGTCGACGCAATAGCATATTCTGGCAATAACAGACTCGCCTCTGGTACAAAAAATGGGACACTATTCTGGTGGGATCTTCTCACTGGCCAATGCTTAGGCAAACAAAAAATTCATCGCGCGCCAATAAATTTTCTTGCCTTTTTGCCGCCCAATGGTGATTATCTTGCTTCCGCTGCTGGTTTCTCGGATGATACAATAAAAATTTCTAACCTATCGCAAATAAAAATCGAAGAAGAAAAAAAAGAAGAAGAACTACGAATTAAACAAGAGAAACAAACTAGCTGCTGCATATCTTGATACAAATATTTATTCCGTAACCAAGAATGAGTGGCCAAAAACAAACAAGAAACGGGGTTTTCCTGTGAAAAAATATATTCTTCTCACTTTAGCAATCATGCATATCACTACACTAAACTCGGCCATGGTTCCCCATGAACCTTATTCAAAAAACCAATCTTATGCAGCTGACCCTGAACATTATTTATCACAAGAAGAAGAAGAAAACAAAGAAAATTTCTTTCCAGAAAGTGAACTGATACCCCAAAGAGAAACCCCTTCATGGAACCCTCTAACTATTCAAATGCAAAACACGCACGGCATAGTCGAACACAAAAGCAACACAACATTACTTGATGGACATCTAGCTATTCAATATTATGGACCTCCCTGGGAAAAACCGAAGTGGAAAGAACAAACCATTACATTGAAAAATCTATATTCCGAGGCAAATCTCGTACCTCAACTAGACTATATAGCAATAAATTCAACACCTAACATAATAACATTACTTTCTCCAGAAACCGGGGCATCAGTATATCAAATTAACGTACAAAAATATCTCGATTCAAAGCCTACTCATTTTTGTTTCAATTTTTCACCTGATGGCAAACTTCTTGCAATAAAATCATGCTTTGGGAGCACAATATATATAATAAAAACTTTTGCAAACGATCCTATATGCATTAGCAAACTGAATGAACCAGAGAAAATCGATAGATTAGATTTCTTAAGATCAGATAGATTAATGACCACAAGTAGCTACTCAAGCGCAAAGGATGCTCATTTCGTCTACAGTGGTACAACATTAAAATTATGGAATATAGAAACAAAACAATGCATTCACGAGATACAAACACCTTTTTCTAGTTTTTCAACAACAGTAATTGGAGAACAATTAGCCTTAGGAAGACAAAAAAACAATAAAAGCTCAGCCTACATATGGACAATTACTAACAATGATAAGTTCAGATATATTGGCAGCACAATCAAAGGCATGAAAGCCAAACTTTCTTGCATGGCCTTTTCGCCAGATAGTATGCAGTTAGCAATAGGATCAAAAAAAGAAAAAAAGCGTTACTCCAAAATATACATTCAAAACTCAGATACAGGAAAATTAGTACAAAAGCTAAAACAGTATGATACGGGAGCTATCGAAGCAATAGCATATTCACCTGATGGTTCTTCATTGGCAACTGGCGCTGAAGATGGAACAATGTCATTATGGGATCCTTGCAGCGGTCAATTAT